>ENA-OVGC01000059-OVGC01000059.1-human-gut-metagenome-genome-assembly--contig:-NODE-59-length-90873-cov-12.230329_pt1 | contig 90873 bp, 76 predicted proteins | sample MGYA00237768_ERZ505415 | MGnify/ENA primary metagenome ERZ505415 (study PRJEB26158, sample SAMN06016382) | human gut metagenome | biome: human gut; feature: ankylosing spondylitis patient; material...
CCTTGATTATTTTGGAGTTTATGCGACTTCGTCGCAATCTTCTGCAAACTTAGAGGTCATTATGTCGTTTTGGGGTAAGAAACGCCATACCTAATTGTAGGTATTTTGACAGAAAAAGGCTCCTGACTTCATAATATTTCTTAAGACGGCGAACATTTTGTTTGTTGTTCTGAACTAAATCCGTAATTTTGGATTGAATTCATAATTTCAACATTTTTATTTATATTAAGCAACCATAATTATGGAGAATAACAAAAAGAAGTATTGGGGGAAGACTATCACCTCGTTTGTCTTTGTATTGTTCACGATGCCTCTCGGCCATGCCATGATGAGAATCATGGAAGACACGATGTCTCACAGCGCCGTGAACACCAGTGCTGTCATCATGGGATTTGTAGGTCTGGCGATGGCGGTGATCGGAGTGTTCGTGAAGGGCGACACCAAGCGCACCATCTGGGGACTCTTCGGCGCACTGCTGTTCTGGACAGGCTGGGTGGAATTCATGTTCGGATATTTCGCCGCACGCTTCGGAGTGCATTACGACCTTGTAGGGTCTGGAGTTGTGCAGACCACAACGGAATACGTGAACGGCATCGGAGTGAACCATCAGATGCTAATCAATGGTGTTGACGTGAACAGCATTCCGCCTGCCGAACTGAAGGCTATGCGCGGTTCGCGTCCCGAATATCTGATTCTGCCGGCATCGTTCGGCTTCTTCGTGATGTTCATGGTGCTCTATGTGTTCAGTTCGAAGACGGGATGCCATTTCATGAACTGGCTGCAGAAAGTGTTCTTCCGCGAGAAGCGCAACGAGGTGGTGCCAAGCAATATGAGCCACCACGCTTCCATCACCACCTTCCTGGAGTTCAACCTCATCAACTGGGCGTGCTACCTGTATCTTATGTTCGTTTACGACCCTGAATTCTTTGGCGACAGCCATCCTGTCACCATCGCCAGCGCCGTGGGATGCGTCATCGGAGCGGTATTCATGTTCCGCCACCAGCTGAAACTGCGTGCCTGGGGCCCAAACATCAGAATGTCTATAGCCACGGTGATCGTGTTCTGGACTGCTGTGGAGGTGTTTGCCCGTAACGGCATGTTCACTGAGATATGGGTTGAACCGCTACACTATGTGCCTCAGATGATCAGCATCCTGGTGGTGTTTATCCTTCTTGGAGTGGGAATCGCATATAAGTCAAGGACCAAGAAAGCGAGACAATAATCCCAAAAAGGCAAATGCTATTCACTCACCCTCTTTCTGACGATAGTTCACCGGCGACATCCCCACCTGCTTCTTGAAGAATGTGCCAAACGAAGAGGCGTTAGGGAAGTTCAGTTCGTCTGCGATTTCCTTGATGCTCTTGTCGGTGGTGGTTATCAGCGATATCGCCTTCTTTGTTATCGCCTTGAAAACGAGCTGCTGCACGGTGCATCCCGACACCGACTTGACAAGCGTAGTGAGATATTTTGGCGACAGACACAGACGGTCGGCATAGAATCTGACGCCACGCTCACTGACATAATGCTGGTCTATCAGATGCATGAGCTGGATATACATATCGAGCCGCCGGCTCGGAGCATTGTCGCCATCCTTGGAGATTTCTCTGAATATGCCGCAAAGCCTGTATGTCAGCGAGAGCAGGAGCAGCCGGCGCTCGTTGGCAGCAAAAACAATGTCGTCGCTGTTGCCCACTGCCAGCAACTCTGAATATTTTGTCAGTTCGTCCTCATGCCCCGTATGCATCACCCAGCACGCTCTCGGATTGAGGATACTCATGTATCTCATCCCTACCACGGTGCTGCCGAGGATATTGCGGATGGAGTCAACCCGATAGAGAATGATGACAACGGAGCAGTCTGTGCTGTGGCTGGTGACTGAGAAGCACACACCATGTGACAGGAACGCCGTCTCGCCCTTATTCACCACATAGTCCACGTCTTCACAACAAAACGAGAATTTGCCGGAAGCACACACTATGATGCCCACGTCGGCAACATGGAAGTTGTGGAAGAACGCTTCGGGAAAAGACGTTATATTACCACAAGAGCAGCAGATGTCCTCATTATTTGCCATCTGCTGCTCAAGAAACGTTATATTGTTTTTACTGTTTTTCATAAGCCCTGGCCGTATGTTTGCGGCGAAGGTAACAAAAAAAAACAGGAACTGCAAAAGAATCGTCTACTTGTCTGCTCGTCAACTAGTCAACTAGTACCCAACATACCACTCTCTCGTGTCCTTGGATATATCTCTCTTGGGCCACGGCACGACAAGCATCAGACCGGCAAGGATCATACAAGCATATATCGTCCAGCCGGACATCTCCTTTATCGCCGACAGGGTGGCCTGCACCTGCACCTTGCCCTTGGCAGACATGGCTGCCATGTGTTGCGCCTCCGTCTCGCTCTTGCCCTGATATTGCATTCCGCGAGCGGTCATGTCATAGGTAGATGCCGTCTCCAAGTTCGTGCGATCGTAGTCGTGGGCATAGCGCGTCACATAGTATTGCTGACGATACTGGAATACTGTCTGATACAACGCCGAACCGATGCCCGGCGCTATCACCATACGCACCGTGAGCATTATGCATACCCATGTGGACAACAGCTTATACGGCATGCGCTGGTTGGCATACACGGCGATGAGCGAATAGAGCAGCATCATTCCCGTGGCACGTATGATGACGGGCCATTTCATGCGCTCCAGCATTCCGGCGGTCTGCACCTCGAAATACATAAAAAGTGACGCAGCGGCAATAAGCATGAAGCCCATGGCGAAAAACCATTTGAAATGCACGCCCTTGTTGTTGAGAATCAGGATGATCACCATTCCGATGAAATATCCCAGCAGCACCCAGTTGCCGAGAGCGGCAATATGTATCTGGTCTGCCTTCATGCCCACGCCGACAAAGATATTGACGAGCATCGAACTGGAGTTGCATATCATCAGACCGATAAAAAGCAGGATGCCGCCCTGGATGCTGCGCGACTTGAATGCCTTGAGCATGAAATATGGCGAGCGGCGCGTCTTCTCAAGATAGAAGAACAACAGCGACGACAACACGCAGATAACTGTTGCCCAACGGATTCTGGGACTGTCATACCAGTCGTACACCTTGCCATACACCGTCACGTATACAAACGAACAGCACATCAGACAGAACACCACTACGTTGCCGAACTTGGAGAACGACAGCGGCGAACGCTTCGTGGGGTATGGATTGTATGGCATGCACAGCAGGGTGATGAGCAGCGCCACGAGTATCGCTCCCAACATGGCATAGTATACCATCTGCCACTGGTAGTTGTATGCAAACCACGCCGTTATCCATGTGCCTATCTGTCCCAGGAGCATGAAGAAGAAATATATGATTGGCTGACTCGCCTTCTTCTCCGTGTCGAGGGCGTCCCATCCAGCCTCATCCGTGGGCTCGTTGCCTGGCGTCACGTTGCGTGTCGCCTCTATGCCGAAACCATATTTGATAAGCGTGAAGAGATTGCACATGAGCAGCGTCTGCCTCACGAAGCCCATCACAAGACTGTTGAGGGCGAGGATAAACAGACTGTCGGTATTGGCGCAAATATAGCTCTGCACCGCCAGCAAGGAGAACCCCACAAGGCTCATCATCTTCTGTCGGCGCACGCTGACCAGCAGATAGAAGAACGGCGAGAATGCCGCCATGCCAATCGACGTGACGAAGCTGATGAAGGCGATGTGTTCCGACTGGATGCCGAGCCCTCCCACCATCTCGCTGCTATTCACGGTGTAGGCACCGCTTACCGTCATGATAGGTATGAAAAGTATGACGAGGAAGGCGATGCCGAGGGGCTTCGGCACCCAGTTATAAAACGGAAAATTCTTCGGCAGATGTTCCGGCACTGCCGTATATATCTCTGCCTGTGTCATTTCTTGAGCTGTGCCTTAACAACGACCATCATTCCGGCTGCCAACTTGCTGTTGTCTGCCTTTGATATTCCTTCAAACTCTATCCTCACCGGCACGCGCTGCTGTATCTTCACGAAGTTTCCGGCTGAATTGTCGGTAGGCACGAGGGAGTATTTCGATCCCGTAGCTCCGGATATTGCCGTGATTCTGCCCTGGAATTCCTTTCCTTCAAAGGCATCTACCGTCATCACCACCTTCTGGCCCACATACAGATTCTCCACCTGTGTCTCCTTGTAGTTGGCAATCACCCACTTTTGGGTGTCGGGCATGATATATGTGATAGTCTGTCCGGCATTCACCGCCTGTCCCTCTTCCAGCGCTCTTCTGCCGAGCTTGCCGTCGCATGGAGCGGTCACCACACAATATGAGAGGTTCAGCTTTGCCATCTCCAGAGCTGCCTGTGCCCGTTCGATGGCGGCAGCGGTGTTCTTCTTGCGTGTCTGCACTTCGTTGACTCCCGAATATGCCGCCTTCTGCTGACGGCGCACGGCATCGAGCTTCTTCTTCGTGGCGTTGTATTCGGTCTCTATCTGTTCGAGCTGTATCGGTGTGGCGGCGTTGCGTGCCACGAGGTTCTGATAGCGCTGACGGTCTTTCTCGAGTTTTGCGAGGCGCACCTCAATCTCTGCTATCGATGCCTCATATACCGTTGCCGAAGTCTGGGTGGTCTGCACCGAGGCGTCAATCACGTTGGCTCCAGCCATGGCGTCTTTGAGTGCCGCCTCTGCCTCCATCACGCGGATGCGGTATTCGCGGTCGTCGAGAACGAGCAGCGTGTCGCCCTTCTTCACATTCTGATGCTCCTTGAAGTATATCTTCTTGATATATCCCGAAGCCCGCATGTTTACCGGCGAGATATACTGCTCCACCTGTGCGTCATCGCTCTTCTCGTTGCTCTTATAGTCCATGAACATGCAGCCTATCTTCACTATTCCCCATACGAGGATTGCCACGCCTATCATACTGACGATCAGTTGGCGTATGCGCTGGCGTTTGAGCTGCTTGGCGGTAACTTCATGGGTTGACTGCTGCTGGTTGTTGTCACTTGGGGTGTTTGTTGTGTTGTTTGTGGGGGTATTGGTATTGTTTGTTTCCATTTTTCGGTGGGGTTATTAGTAATTAATTAATGTAGGGCGAATGGGGCATCATAGTCACAACCGCCATTCCTGTTGTCATTTCATCAGTCTGTCCAACTGACCGGTGAGTTTTAGTATCGTCAGATTTGACACCTGGTAGTTGAAGTGGGCAGTGAGATAATTGTTCTGTGCGTCGCTCATGCTCATCTCGTCTTGCAGCACCTCCGTCATCGAGGCTATGCCCTCGCGGTATCTGTCGCTCGTCACCTTATATATATCTTCGGCAAGCAGATAGTTGTCGCGCTGCTTGGCGAAGTTGCGCTGGTTGTTAGCCAGATCGTTCACGGCGTTGGCATATTGCGTCTGCATACCCTTCAGGGCGTTCTCGTAGGCAAGTTTGGCATTGTCGATGTCCACTTGTGCTTTTCTTATCTTCGAGCGCTTTTCAAATCCGTCGAACACGGGTATGCGCAGCGACACGCCGATGCCGTTCGACTTATACCAATGGTTCGACTCGCCGGAGTGGAACCAGTTTTTCATCTTGTCTGTAAACGATGTGTATGTCCAGTTGCCGGTCAGGGCGAGGGTTGGCAGATAGCCATCCTTGGCGAGTTTCTTCTGCTGTTCTGCCAGCGTCTGCTGCTTGCGCAGGAGTTGCAGCTCGTAGAGGTTCTCGTTGAGTCCGGTGAGTGCCGCCATGTCTATCTGCTCCACATTGGCTTTCTCCACCACGATGTCCTGTTCGGCGGGATAGTCGATTACATATTTCAGCATGTTATACTGCTGTATGAGCATCGCCTTGGCATTGTCGTACTGCACGCTGAGGTTCTCCAGATTCACGTTCACGCGCTTCACGTCCACGCTCAGCGCCATGTCATTGTCATGGAACGCTTGCGTGATGTCGCGCAGTTCCTCCAGTCGTTTGATGTTGTCTTTGATTATCCCTATCTGCTCTTCGGTGTTCTGTGCCAGATAGTACATCTTGCTTATCTGCACTATCAGGTCTTCTTTTGCCTTGGAATACGACAGGGTGTTGAGTTGGTCGAGGGTCTTCGATATTTCCAGTGCGGTGAGCGCTGTCTGACTGTATAGCGGCATCTGCAGCTGTATACTCGCCGACGAATTATATTGCAGCGTCTTCGTCACGTTATACGGTTTTCCGTATGCCCTACCGTCGGTCACCGATACGGGAGGAGTGAAATTGTCGTTCAGTCCGGCGCCGATATTTATCTGCGGCAGCAGCCGGGAGCGGTTTTCACTCACATTGTGCTTTCCTTTCAGCACATTGCCCTCATACGTTTTCAGATTCAGGTTTCTCTCGATGCCCATCTGCAGGCATCTGCCCAGCGACATCGTTTCTTGCGCCATTGCATAACCGGCAAGAAATGTCAGGGAAATTGTGAACAATATTTTTTTCATACCTATATTTATATTTCGGCTGCAAAATTACTGATTTATCGCCGTATAGGTATATTCATAAAATATCACAAGCTGTTCACATTTTCCCTTTGTCGTTTTCTATAGGAGCCAAAATTTATGGTTTTCGATACAAACTTTCCGTTTCGTTTATCCAAATCTTATGGATCTATCTACTTTTGCAGAAGCCATTTCCAGACAGGCACCACCTCTATCGTATGGCCATCTGCCTCTATTTGTGTCTGGTAGTCGCGGGTAATGATGTAGCCTTGGTAGCCGGGAAAGGCTTTCAGAAATTTGACGAGAGCTCCCACTTCTCGCTCATAGGTTGCCTCGTCATTCAGGTTATATGACACCTGGATTGCCAACCGGGCAGATGGAACGCAGAAATATTTTAAAGTATACTTTACAAAAATACAGAAATATTGTTAACTATACTTCGAAATAATTTCAGAAATAGGTTTGTTTGTTGAAACAAATACCTAAAACAAGTTGGAAATAGCATAAAGAGGATTGACTATTATCCTCTTCCCCTTGGGATTGACGAACTCTCCAAAGTTTTCTAAAGAACAGCGAATACCATATTTAATATGTTCTTTATCCATAAAGACATAAAGACTTGCCATAGAGCCCTTCAAACCAGACTTCACCTCCATCGGAACGATATCAATACCACTAGACAACACATAATCAACCTCAGAAACCGTTCCACGAGTTAGGTTTTGCCAATAGTATAAGTCATGGCGCTCATTGGACGACATATACTTAAGCAATTCTAAACCTGCCACCATCTCCGTCAAACTACCTTTATCAACTAAGTCTACGGTATTGGCAACCAATAGTTCTTTCACTATAGAATTAGTAGTGTCTCCTATCCCTAACAGATTGAGCAGAAAGCCATGGTCTATCAGATTATACTTCACAAACTTCGGATTAATCCCAGCACCAAGCGGTATGCCATTTGCCGCAGTATGCCATACAGGAATAATGATACCAGCATCTCTTAGCATCTCCAAAGCATTCTTGACTTGGGCTGTCGTATAACCTCCCTCAACTTGGCTATAAACGAATTTACTACCCACTTGATGAGCTACACTAAACAATGTTTGACGCAACAAAGTTGGATCTACCTTAGCCTTATATTTAACAAAGTCATCTATATAAGTTTGCTTCAACTCACTTAACACAGAGTCAACTTCTAAATAACTATTAGCATTGACATACTTAGCCACTGCTGCAGGCATACCACCTATAAGCAAGAAAGAACGAAACCTCTCTACCAATCGCTCGTAAAAGGCATTCATCAACGGCTTTTGAGATGTAGCATTATGCTTTATTCTTACTAATCCATCTTCACCTAAAGCATAGAGAAATTCATCAAAAGACATCGGATATACAAACATCGAGCGAATACGTCCAACACCATAAGCACCTAAATCCTTTAAAGCAAATTCCAGCAGAGAACCTGCAGCGACCACATGAAGTTCGGGATAATCTTCCTTAAAGAACCACAAACTATGAATAGCATTGGGACATGCCTGTATTTCATCCAAGAACAATAAGGTTTTACCAGGAACAACGGGCACCCTATAATATGCAGACAATTGTTCTGAAATAAACTTTACGTCCAAATCACCATCAAAGAATTCCTTGACAGTCTTGTCACGTTCAAAGTTCACTTCCAAGAAATAGGGAAAGGATTCTCCCAAATGTCTAATGGCGCTAGACTTACCTACCTGTCGTGCACCTCTAAGAAGCAATGGCTTGTGCTCTTCAGAACTTTTCCAAGCTTCCAACTCTTTATCTATTTGTCTTTTCAGATACTTCATAATTCCTATTTCGTCGATTTACAATGCAAAGATAATGCAAACGAGCACAATGAAAGCTTGCTTTCTGATTGTCGAATGCAGCTTATCTTATGCAAAGATAGCGCTTTTATCTGAATAAATGCATGATGACCAACTACTATTAAAAAAAAGTCAGAGGCTTTTAGATGCCAAATCATAAAAAAGTCAGAGGCTTTTAGATGCTAAATCATAAAAAAGTCAGAGGTTTTTTTAGGGCGCATTTTAAAAAAGTCAGAGGTTTTCTGGGGTGTCTCCTTATAATATTAGGATAGCAATTTATGATTTTTCTTGATAAACACCAGCTAAATATCTGTCTTACCGGTCATTAGGGCTTGCCTGGATTTTGATTTTTAGAAGAGTGGATTTCGTTTGGCTTTTTTACGGTTGTTACATTTTGCTGATTTAACCCGAATCGGCCATTAGGGCTTGCTTGGATTTTGACTTTTAGAAGAGTGGATTTTGTTTGGCTTTTAATGAGTAATAGCGAGCTATTGCGAATTAAAAACAAGCAAAATACGCCTTATAAAATTCAAAAGACTGCAAGCAGTTATGAAATACCCAATAAAACGTCCTAATGACCGTTTTGGGTTTAATCAAAAGCATTATCTTTGCACCACAAAAAAATGACAATGATGAGGAAAACAAAGGATTGACACCTTTCCACATTCATCCACATAAGGAATGGCATCGCTATATCGGCACGCCACTTCTGGAACACTAAACCTCTGTTATGGACAAGCTGACTAAGGAACAACGCCACCGCTGCATGGCAGCGATACGGGGAAAAGACACCAAACCGGAAATCACGGTCAGAAAATTCCTGTTCAGCCGTGGCTTCCGCTATCGGCTGAACCATCCGCGTCTGCCCGGTCATCCGGATATCGTAATGCGCAAATACCGCACGTGCATCTTCGTCAACGGATGCTTCTGGCATGGACACGAGGGGTGCAGATACTACGTGCTGCCAAAGACGAACACGGAGTTCTGGAAAGCGAAGATTGAACGCAACAAAGCCCGCGACATTGAGGAGCAACACCAACTTGCCGCTATGGGATGGCACTGCATCACCGTATGGGAATGCCAGCTGAAGCCGGCCGTAAGGGAACAGACCTTAGAGTCGCTGGCGCACACTCTGAACAGCATATTCCTGAACGACCGCAGCATCAAACGATACACCCTGCCGGAAGAGGAAACGATGATGGCCGCGGAACCGGACAACAAGCTATAACGACTTCATTATCCATTTTCGCCCTACTCGGGCACCCTCACCACATCCACCACATGGCTGCCGGCTCCTATCAGGTCGGACCGCTCTGATATCACCTTCTGGTATTCTATAAACCGGGCGAAGGTCTCGTCGCTCATACGGTTGAGCCGTGTGCGCATATAGTCGGAGGCTCCGTCGGGCGAGAAGATGGTAACCCGATCCAGTCCGGCACTCTCGTCCAGACGGTTGATGTCGTCGATGCGCACATAGTCGTAGAGCTCGTCTGCCTGCGCCTGGATGTGAAAATCCTTGTCCACAGCACCCCTCTCCAGCAGTCCCTCGATGCGGTCCTCGTCGAAACAATACGACAGGATGCTGTATTCATTCATCAGATATGCCACGAATATCAGTCCGCCGGGCTTCGTCACACGCTTCGCCTCATTCAGCGCCTTCAGCTTCTCTTCATCTCCTATCAGATGATACAGCGGACCGAGCAGCAGCGTCACGTCTGCCGTTGCCGTAGGGATAAACGGCATGTCTCTCGCATCGCCCTGCACCACATCGGCTGTAGGCTCACGCTTCAGAAACACCTCTATGTTGCGGTGTACCAGCTCCACCGCCTTCACCCTATAGCCCTCTGCCATGAGTGCCGAAGTGTAGCGGCCCGTCCCGGCGCCGATGTCAAGAAGAAAGTAGTCGGACTTCAGAAACCGGCGCAGATGGTGCATAGTGGTTTCAAACTCTACGATACCGTGCCTACGCTGCAGGCGCAGGTCTTCAGGATGCTTGTTGTAATGCTTCTCTATATTGGATAGTGCCATATATGATTTCTTGAAAACTCCCAACAAAGATAATCATAACTCTCAACTTTCCAACGTTAATTTCTCGTTTTTTTATTCTACCCAAGCATTTATCGGTCAAGCAAAGGACTACCAATCGCAGGTTAACCTTTGCTTTACCGATATTATATTGAGCACCTCATACAACATATATGCCACACTAAAAACTTGTTCTCGTTGTGCGAATATTGGCGGTATTCAAAAGGATGAGACAAGAGCTAAAAGCTCAATATCAAAAAAGATAGAAAGGAACACTATTCACCTTGCTCGAGTCAGCATCCAACTTATAGCAATAGCTTTCACTCCGTCTTTATGCTCTCCACCGGATTCTCCGTGGCTACGCGCCACGACTGTGCTACTACCGTAAGAACAACTACAGCCGATACGCCCACGAAGCTCAGCGGAAAGAGCCACCAATAAATCGGCGTGTGCTCGGCGAAGCTCTGCAGCCATTGGCGGCTCAGCCAATAGCCGAGCGGTGCGGCAATGACGAACGATACGACGAGAGGCACGCTATAGCGCACGGCAAACAACCGCACCACCGCCCCCACCGAGGACCCCATCACCTTGCGGATGCCTATCTCCTTGCGACGATATTCGGTTTCGAACATCGTGAGCGAGAACACTCCTATGATGGTTATTATGATGCAGATGATGGCGAAGAGCTTAACCTGGGAGATGAAGCGGAACTCATCCACGTAGGTTCGCTGCAGCGCATCGTCGAAGAACTTCATCTTATAGTCGCCGAATGAGGCATCCAGACGGTTGAGCACCTTTTCTATGCCTCGCTTTGCCTCTATCTTGTCATGTCCCTCTGCCACACGCACGAAGAGATTATAGCAGCGGTCGCCCATGCAACTCATTGCCAAAGGGTCCAACACGAGGAAAGCGACGGAGAGGATGCTGTTATCGTTGCGTACCGACTTCATCCTGAAGTTGTTGCACACTCCAACGATGAGGTAGTTATGGTCGCCCCATTCGCTCCGGCTGCCTATCGAGTCGCCCACGTGCAGCCATTTGTATTTGTCCATCATCGTGCGGTTCAGTATATACGCCCCTGTCTGGCTGTCCGACTCCTTGAAGTCGCGTCCCTCCTCAATCTTCAGTCCCATCGTGTGCAGATATCCGGGGTCGCACAGCATCATCTGCATGTTCATCGACTTGTCGCCGTTGCCGCGAAACCACCCCATATATTGGTCGCCGACGCCTATTGCATCCTGTGCATACCCCACGCTCTCCACGTATGGCAGCTTCTGCAGTTCAGCCCGTATGGCAGTTTTCTTCTGACAAGCCTCCGCTGTGAGTCCGGTGAAGAGCACCTCGTTCTTGGCGAAGCCGTAGTCGCTGTTGAAGATGTAGTTCGACTGGCTCGCCATCACACCGATATATATCGCCAGGACGAAAGCCACGCAGAACTGCACTCCCATTATCGCCATGCGCAGTTTCCTGCCGCGCGGTGATAGTCCGAAGGAGCCTTTCAGCACCATTGCCGGTGTGAACGACGTGCTGTACCATGCCGGCACGACAGCCGACAGGGCACCCACAGCCAGCGCTGCCACTGCCATTACAGTAGTTAGCATTGCATTTGCCCCGAAACTGATGTCTCCCGACACGAGATTCATGCAGGTCTCGCTGCGCTGGAAACCCATCACGATGAGGAAGGCCATGAGGAGACCTATAAAGGCGAAGCCCACATTCTCCATTATCATCTGCAGACGCAGACTGCTCTGAGAGGCTCCCATCACGCGGCGTGTGTTTATGCTGCGTATGCGCATCGGCACTTCGGAGAGCGTGAAGTTCAACAGATTCAGCAGAGCTATGAACAGGATGAATACCGATGCCACGGTGAGCACATTCACCAGGTTGCGGTTGCCCTTGTCGCCTAAGCCTACGCCGGAGAAATATATATCATCTACCGGGGTGAGCCGGAAGCTCTGACCATATTCCTTCTCGAATTTCTTCTCGTCGGTATACCCCGTCTGCCTCATCACTTCCTTCTTGAACGCACGCTCCACAGCCGCCTTGTTAGCCGGATCGTCAAGGCGTACGAATATGTTGAAGCTCCACTCCGATGCGTCGCCGGCATCCTTCGGGTTCTCACACATATAGAGTCCGTTGCCAATGGAGCAGTTGTCGGGCATGTCTTCGCTCACTCCAACAACGGTGATGGACTTATCCACACCGTTTTCCTTCAGGGTGAACGTCTTGCCCACCGCCTTGTCTGTTCCGAAGAGTTTCCCGGCTGTGCTGCGGTTTACGATAGCCATCGCGCCGTAGTCCCAGGTCTTGCTGCTGCCGTACAGCAGCTTGCCGCAGAAGAATTCCACGCCGGGTTTCGACATACCTATATATAATACATTTATAGTGTTTTCGCCGACGGTCACGTCTGTCTGCTTGTTGTATGCCATGTTCACCGTCTGTTCCACATGAGGTATCTCCTTTATTATCTCCTCGTATGGGCGACAGATATGGCATCCCCATTTGTTGTCGAAAAGTGCGGTCTTCACTTCGAGCCGGAACGTGCGGTCGTGGTCCTTGATGTTGTAGTTGTATGTGCGGTTATATATCACCTGTGTCATGAACAGATAGAACGTCGCCACAGCCACTCCCAGTCCGAGCAGGTTGAGCAGCGTTGCCAAGCGGTAGCGGCGGAACAGATACAGTAAGCTTTTCATACGCCATTCCTCCTTTCTCAAAGAATATTATTGTTGTCCACCACCTGTCCGTCGAACAGGTTTATGATGCGGCTTGCCATCTGGGCATCGTGCTGCGAGTGGGTCACCATCACTATCGTCGTGCCTTCGGCATTGAGCTGCGCGAGGAGTTCCATCACGGCGAGTCCGCTCTTGGAGTCGAGGTTTCCCGTCGGCTCGTCGGCGAGGATGAGCTTCGGTTTGCCCACCACGGCACGTGCTATGGCAACACGCTGCTGCTGTCCGCCCGACAGTTGCTGCGGGTAATGTTTGGCGCGGTGGCTCATAGCCACCTTGCGCAGGATTTCCGTCACTCGTTCGCGGCGTTCCTTTGCCGGTACGCCCATATAGCGGAGCTGCAGGTCTACGTTCTCTTCCACGGTCAGCTCGTCGATGAGGTTGAAGCTCTGGAACACGAAGCCGATGCGTCCGCGGCGGTAGCGTGTGCGTTCCTTCTCCTTCAGTCTTGCCACCGGCTCTCCGTCGAGCCAGCATTCACCGGAGTTGGGGTTGTCGAGAAGTCCGAGGATGTTCAGCAGTGTGGACTTTCCGCAGCCGCTCGGTCCCATTATGGCTACGAACTCTCCGTCGTCCACGTTTATACTAACGCCGTTCAGTGCTACGGTTTCCACTTCTTCCGTGCGGAAGATTTTCGTCAGGTTTTCTGTCTTTATCATTGCAGTATGTTTTTTTATGTCTTGTTGTTTCGATATAAATTGCCGTCGTGCTCTCTATTTCAGTATCAGCACTTCGTTGTCCTTGAATGCTTCGTAGCCGCTCGTCACCACGCGTTCTCCCGGTTCCAGTCCGTCGGTCACCTCATAATACTGCGGGTTCTGCCGTGCTATGCTTATGTTGCGTCGGTAAGCCTTCTTGCCCGATTTGTCGAGCACAAATATCCAGTTGCCGCCAGTGGCTTGGAAGAAGGTGCCGCGCGGTATGAGCGTTGCCTGCTGCGACTTTCCCAATGCCAGTTCCACGTAGTAGGTCTGTCCGCTGCGCATCTGTGCCGGTCGTTCGCCCACGAACACGAAGTCGGTGCGGAAGGAGCCATTGCGCACCTCCGGATACACCTTGCGCACACGCAGCCGGTATGTCTTGCCGTTGCGGTTTATCGTGGCAAGCAGTCCGGGACGCACACGGTCGATGTAGTGTTCGTCAATCTGTGCCTGCACCTTGAAGTCGGAGAGGTCGTTTATCTGTCCTATGTTCTGTCCGGCAGAGATGTTCTGTCCCAGTTCCACATCGAGCAGTCCGAGTTCGCCGTCGATAGCCGAGCGTATCTCGAGTTTGTTCTTGCGCTCCCGCACGAGCAGCACGTTCTTTCTCATATTGTCGAGGTTGTCCTCCATCTGTGCCATCTGCACCCGGCGGTAGATGCTGTCCTGTCTCAGCCGTTGCGCCACGAGGTTCTGCTTGCGTCGTGCCAGCCGGTAGTCCTCCTGGCTCTGTGTGTATGTCTCCTTGCTGATGAGCCTTTCCTTATACAAGCGTGCGTTCTGGTTGCAGGCGCGCTGCTTGCGTTCGCAGTCCATGTCGAGCGTAGCCTGTTCGGTGCGGTTGTTCAGCCGGTCCTGTTGCATTGCCACCTGTGTGTTGCGCAGCAGGTTCTGTTTCTCGGCAAGCTCCGCCTCGGCATTGAGAATCTGCAGGTCGAGGTTGCTGTTGCTCAGTCGCAGTATCACGTCGCCCTTTCTCACACGTGTTCCCTCTTCCACAGGTTTCTCTCTAACTATGCCACCCTCCTCTGGAGAAATCTGCACCACCTGGATAGGCACCACCTGTCCGTTCAGCCGCACGTAGTCGTCGAACCGTCCGTGGGTCACGTTGCTTATCGTCAGGTCGCGCATGTCCACGGTCATTGTGCTTGCCGTCGAACTGAACACTATCCATACGAGTACTGCCGTCAATACCGTTGCCGCAGCTATATACCAAACGTAGCGGCGGAGGAATGTTTTCTTTTCTATCTGTCGGTCCATAATATATTACATTTTATAGTGAGGCTTGCCTGTAGTATGCGAGCAGTCTTCTGTTATACATCATTGTAAGTTGGCTTTGCAGCAGTTTCACTCTCGACTGCAGCAGCGTCACCGCCGCCGTCCTCACGTCGATAGCCGATGCCATGCCCTCCTCAAACTTGCGTGTGGTGATGTGTGCGGCAATGCTGTCCGCCTCCACCTGTTCGTTCGTCTTCAGCATCTCCTTCTCGCTGTTCCGCACGTCGGCAGTGGCTTCTGCCACGAGGCGGCGCAGTTCCGAACGCTCATAGTCGAGCGTCTCACAGGCACGGTCGAGGGCTATGCGGCGCGAGCGCACCGTTGCCAGAGTGGCAAGACGGTTGAAGATTGGTATGCTGAGCGTGAATGCCACATATTCGCCGGCGTTGTTTTTGAACTGCTGGCTGAAAGGCGCATGTCCACTCGTATCCATATTGCGGAAGAACGATGTGGACACGCCGCCGGAAAGAGAGATTTTCGGTAGGAAACCGCCACGGGCTGCCCATAGCCCATAGCGTGCTGCTGCCACTTGGCTTTCTGCCTGGACTATGCGTGGGTTCCGGGCGAGTGCAGCAGGTGTGACACCGCCGTCAGCCTCTGGCAGGATAGACAGAGTCTCAACAGACGGTCTTTCCACTATCAGTGTGTCTTCGATAGGGAAATTCATCAACTGTTTCAGCGTGAGCAATGCCTTGGTGGCCTGGCTCTGCATGTGGGTCAGTTCGTAGTCGTCGGCGGCAAGAGTGGCGCGCATCTGTGCCACGTCAGCCTCGCTCTTCTGCCCCACCTCTGCCATCACCTCGGTCTGGCGGAGCAGCTGTAGGCTCTCCTCACGCTTCTGCATGGTGTGTTCCACAGCTCCCTGGCAGTAGAGCAGATCCATACACGCCTTGCAGACTTGCAGCGCTGTGGCATCCTTCTCCGCTTGTACTGCCGAGCGTCCCATTGCCACGTTGGCTCGTGCCATGCGCAGCTCGTTGTAGCGTTGCAGTCCGTCGAAGATGGTGAGCGAAGCCTGCAACCCGTATCCGTTATAGAATGTACTGACGTCGGTGTAGGCGTTCGTCTCCGGGTCTACGGCGCGGCCGAAGTTCATCTGTGCACTCACGGAACCGTACACTTCAGGCAGGAAAGCCCCGATGGCACGTGTTTTGGCGGTGCGGTTCTCGTCGAGGTCGAACTGTCTCTGCCGCACGCTGTGGCTGTGGTCCGCGGCATACTTCATGCAGCGCTCCACGCTCCACGGTTCTGCTGCCTGCACCGATATGGCGGCTATCAAAAGTAGTGTTGATATGAATGTACGTTTCATTGTCTTTTCGTTTTCTTTTCTATCTGCAAATTTACGCCACGCCGCCAACGCCCGGAAGATATTCGCCGGGAAAATAGCCCGTTGTATGATTATCATACAGCATATTGTATGAAAATCATACACTCCGTTTATGAATGCCGTTTCTCTTTGTGTGTTCTGGAAAAAAATGTAACTTTGCCGTATCTCATAAAGACGCAAGTCATTATGGCTGAAGAAACAAGAAAATACACATTAGGAGGTTATATGATAGAAACTTATTGTGACACTATACTGGTGGTGGATGACAACCAGGCAATACTCACGGCCCTGAAGATATGTCTTGCAGGGGCGTTCCGACGTGTGCTCACTCTCGAAAGTCCTGACAACCTTGTTGCCACGCTGAAGAAGGAGGATGTTGATGTGGTACTGCTCGACATGAATTTCTCGCTCGGCGTGAACACAGGACTGGACGGACTGTTCTGGCTGCGCACACTGAAGAAGCTGTATCCGGATACTCCCGTGGTGCTGATGACGGCATACGCTGATGTGCAGCTGGCTGTGAAAGGACTGAAAAACGGAGCTGCCGACTTTGTGACTAAGCCGTGGGACAACGACGAACTGATTCGCACGTTGCGCGATGCTGTGGAGAAGAACCGTGTGGTGGTGCCGCTCGACAAAATGGAACAGCAGCATGTACATAGAGTGGTGGAGCAATGCCACGGCAATATGAGCCGTGCTGCCGAACTGTTGGGCATAACGAGACAGACGCTCTACAGAAAGTTGAAAACAGACAACTGACCACAAACTTTCAAATATAATACCACACGATATGACACCTTATTATATTATAGCATTTCTCATCGTCATCCTCGCAGTGATAATCCTTTGGGAGTGGCGCCACCAGCGGCGTCTCTCCAGTCGTGTACGGCTGATGCGTGAGGCTTTGCGCAACCGTGACTTCATGTTCCGTCTGCCCACCGACGGTATTATGCCGGGCGAACGCGACCTGCAGACGATGCTCAACGATATGGGTGGCGAGATAAACCAGCTCATGGCGCGCAGCGAAGTGGAGTCGTGGCAGCGGCTCACTCGTGTGCTTACCCACGAGATTATGAATGCCGTAACGCCGATACAGAGCATAACGCAGGCTTACATGGCCAGTACGATGGTGAAGCAGACTCCGCTCGAAGAGGGCATACGAGCCATCTACGACACCACGCGCAGCCTGTCTGCCTTTGTGGAGAGCTACCGCAAGATGACGCAGCTGCAGACTGTGACTATAGAGGAAATAGAACTTGAGCGTATGGTTGCCAATCTGAAGTCTCTCTATCCCAAGCTTTCCTGGCATGTAGACCTCGGTGCAATCCGCACTCTGCGTGCCGATGCAAGCATGATGCATCAGGTAACGACAAACATCGTGAAGAACGCCGTTGAAGCCGGAGCGCACGACATCAGCCTTACCGTCACTGCCGATGCCGGCTATACGCAACTGCTGATAAGCAACAATGGTTCGCCGATACCAGCCGAAGTGGTACGCGAGGTGTTCGTGCCTTTCTTCACCACCAAGCGTTCCGGTTCCGGCATCGGTCTGTCGCTTGCCCGTCAGATGATGATGGCACAGGGCGGAAACCTGACACTCGCTGACACGCCACAGCCCGGCTGCCACACGACATTCGTTATAATAATAAAGAGTTGACGAGTTGACAAGGAATTTTGCATTACTTGTTTATGAAACGTGAACAACTTTTGTCATGGAAAAACGAATCTCCTCGTCAACTTGTCTCTTGTCAACTCGTCTCTCGTAAACTTAATTTATACCCGTTGGCGGAATTAATTTAAGTTGATAAATATGAGTAAAAGGTTGTATATATCGCTGATTTTTAGTAACTTAGTGGTGACCAAAACATTAAGTTCAAACCATCGTATGTACAACCTTTACACAAAATTCGTCAAAATACTTGAGATATGCAAGCAATTCTCTGAAAATCTCGTCAATGAATCTGGTAATGTTCCACGTCGTGGTCCTGTTCCCAAGTTTTCGGATTTGGAAGTGGTGGCGCTATCCCTGACGGCAGAGACCGAGAGCATTGATAGTGAGAAGTGGTTGTTCGACTATAAATTGCAAGAATACAAGGACAGCATTCCCAATCTCATATCAAGGAGACAGTTCAATGACCGCAGGAAGAAAACGGCAGGCCTGTGTGAGGAACTGCGCAAGCGGATTGCCATGGAAATGGATGGCGGAGAGGAAAATTAATTCCGCCAACAGGTTTATTATTGTTTTTCTGAAACAAAGTGTCATAGTATCATTTTGAGCTTCACTTTAGGACCTAAAGTACAGGCCACCAAAGAATTACGCCAATGTTACTTTTCTGAATATTTTACAGAAAAGTAACATTGAAGTATCATAGAAGTATCATCGGGGGGTATCTTGGTTTTGTCTAAAGATTATCCAGCATAGAAATCAGCAAGGGAAAAGGGAGTGCCACAAGCATCATTGGCAAGGAGAACAAAAAAGTGCAAGAAATGGGCACGGTGCTTGCCCATGTTGGGTAACGTGCTTGCCCCTGTTGGGCACGGTGCTTGCCCCTGTTGGGCAGAATCCGTGTATGAAAAGTGCCCAAAACATTAGCCCCAATCGTTCATCAGACCGTTCTATGTAATATGTAGCAACAGCTTGCAGTCTTTTGTTTTTTTAGAGAGTGGATTTTGTTTGGGTTTAACCCAAATCGGTCATTAGGGCTTGCTTGGATTTTGCTTTTTAGAAGGATGGATTTTGTTTGGCTTTTAATGAGTAATAGCGAGCTATTGCGAATTAAAAACAAGCAAAAGGCGCCTTATAAAAAACAAAAGACTGCAAGCAGTTATTATAATTATACATTAAACGGCCTAATGACCGATTTGGGTTTAATTCGCAATAGCTTGCAGTTATGTTTTCTATGCTTCGTGTAGGGGTATTATAACCTGTGGTTTTTTACCCTAAAGCGATATGTTTGACATTTACAAACCGCCGACTTTATACCCGTTTTCCACCTGTTTGCATCCATTTATTGATAATATGAACTAATGATTCTTGGATTTTGATTTGATTTAGTTGGATTTGCAAGTGTTGGGGCACTTCCTTTCCTTAGCCAATGATTTTAGACAAAAACCGGGATAGACACCTGTATCCTTTTGCGAGCCTTACGGCTTGATTCCTGCCGTACAGGTCGACCTTACGAGAGCGAGCTATCGACTGTCACCCTGCACGCCACTAATCGGTGGCGACTATGTCACCACCTCGCAAAAGCATACAAGCGATAAACCAAGATAAACCGGCTGCGCATGAAGTTTTTAATTATGACTCCGCCAATAGACTTCAGCCCCCACCTAGCCTCCCCCGAAGGGGAGGGACAGATACTCTTGTTACCTGATTATCAGAGTGTTATCGACATTCAAGGTAACCAGCTTCTCCCCTACGGGGGAGAACGAGAGGGGGCTGATGTTCATTGGCTAAGGAAAAGGGAGTGCCACAAGCACTCGCAAATCCACGAAAATCCTGATAGAAATCCAATAACCATTTACCAACTAAAAAAATCAGTGAAAAAAGTCAAATCCGTGTCCTCCGTTAAATCCGTGTTTAAATTTTTGTCCATCGCCGTAGGCTGATGGACACTATATTATGACTGACAAATTGTTTCCGTGATAAAACCATCAAGACAATTACCAGATGGTTTGTTATGTAAACTAAAAATTGAAACCATTGTAAATCAGACGTTTCCACACTGACGACCAGATGGTTGACGGTTTTGGCGAAAATTTTGATTTTTAAACGAGTTGACAAGTTAACGAGATGACAAGGAGATCAGACTTGCCGATTTAGTCCCAAAAGAGATAGTATCAATATAAAAGCAAACGGTTTGTTTTGCTTCCAATTTAGAAGTAAAACCATACAACAGCAACACAAAGTGCAATCCCAATAGAAGCCCAAGCAACAAAACAACATAAAAACATTGCACATATTATCACTTTGTCATACTTTTGCAGCGGATTAATCACAAAATGACACATAAATACAGAAATGAATATTCATAGGATGTGACTTAGTGTCTCCACTGGGCGCCGCCATCATCGGTCTGCTGGCAGGAATCATCCTCGTGTTCTCCATCGAGTTCATCGACACCAAGCTCCACATAGACGACCCCGTCGGCGCAAGTTCCGTACATGGCGTATGCGGCATTTTCGGCACTCTGATGACCGGTCTGCTGGCTGTAGACGGCGGTGCTTTCTACGGAGGCGGTTTCAGTTTCTTCGGAGCACAGTGTCTCGGCATCCTGACCATCGACGCCTGGGCTGCTGTGACGGGAGCGATATTGTTCTTCGCCGTCAAGAAGATTGCAGGTCTGCGAGTGGACAAGCGTATCGAGGAAGAGGGTCTCGACATCTACGAGCATGGAGAGAGCTGCTTCAACTAAATACCGATCGGATATCATGACACACGAACTTTATTAACCATCCTTATATATAATTCATTCTGCTCCATCCCCGGCTTCTGCCACCAACATCTTTCTGTGGCAACGAACCGGGGATGGAGTTTTTCTTTTACTCCAATCGGTCATCAGACAGTTTGGGGTAAATCAGCACGGACAGCTCGATCCTGCCGTAGGACAGGCGTTCCGCAACAAGGTGTTGAGCCGCGACAACACAAAGGACCAGTTGCAGACCTTCACCGACTTCACCGGCATGGAGGAACCCGACGCATCAGTACTGCTCAAGGCAAGAGGACTGTAAAGACCGGACATCCATAAATAACGAGAGTAGGAGGAAAATACCAGGAATCGGTATTTTTCTCCTACTCTCATATTTACAGACCTTCCACACCACCGTATATACCGTTCGGCATACGGCGTTTCGTGCTTTTACACCTCACGGTGCTCCCCCTACCTTTGGCTATGTAGTTAGACAATGCTCATGCCGAGCGTACTAAAGAGAAAGTCCTGTAAATCTTTCGACTTACAGGACTCTTTGGCGGAGAGAGAGATTGTTAATTAAATCACCTTCTTCCTTTCACATATTAAATGTGTAGATTTGAATGGCCAGAAATAGAAAAAAACATTACATTAAGACATTTTAACATCAAACAAAAGTGTTATTTCAAAGAAAATTATTAATCTTTGCAAAACAATTTGCAGGGGGCGATTAACATGAAGAAAAAGAAATACACCGTAATAGACCTTTTTGCAGGATGCGGAGGTTTGTCACTCGGCTTATACCAAGCTGGGTGGCAAGGTATATTCGCCATAGAGAAGAACCCTTGTGCATATGCGACACTCTCATATAATCTAATAGAAAAGAAGAAGCATTTCGATTGGCCAAAATGGTTACCACAAGAACCACTTGATATTGTTGAGGTAAACAAGGCATATTCAAAACAGCTAAAAAGTTTGCGCGGAACCGTGGATTTGGTGGCAGGTGGCCCCCCCTGTCAAGGTTTTTCAATGGCAGGACGTAGGGTCGAAGATGATATCAGGAATCAGTTGGTATTTGCTTATATAGATTTCATATCTATGGTGATGCCCAAAATCCTCCTATTTGAAAACGTCAAAGGTTTTACGTATGCTTTTGACAAAAAAAAGAAGCCTGACGCAATACCATACTCTACAATTGTAATCGAGAAATTGCAATCTCTTGGTTATGACGTATGCCCTCAGATCATTGACTTCTCCGAGTTCGGCATACCACAACGCCGTAAGAGATTCATTCTTGTTGGTGTATTGAATGGAGAGCAAAATATATCCAAGGATTTCCTTCAAAAATTAAAACTCAATTGTAAGATGTTTCTAAAAGCACAAAACCTCCCAAAGCATCCGACGATTGGAGATGCAATATCTGACCTCCTTCGCAGTAACGGAGATGTCGATACTCCCGACCGCAAAGGATTCCGCTCTGGCATATATGGCGAACCTTCAAATGGATATCAGGAGTATATGCGCAAAGGCATTGAAGTAACAATTCCTCAAAGTCATAGTTTTGCTCATCATTGCGAAGAGAAGACAAGCTGCTTTAAACATTTACTCTCAGACTATCCTGTACGGAACAAACGTATAGACGGCAAAGAAAGAGAAGAATGGGGAATTCATCAAAGAGGTCTGACGATTTTGGACAAAGAGTCTATAGCACCAACAATTACCAATATGCCAGATGACTATCTTCACTATCAAGAACCCCGTATAATGACAGTGCGCGAATGTGCACGTATTCAGTCATTCCCAGATTGGTATGAATTCAAGAGTAAGTATACCACTGGCGGACAAATGAGGAAGAAAGAAGTCCCAAGATATAGCCAGGTTGGGAATGCGATACCTCCATTATTTGCAATGCAAGCAGGTTTAGTTCTTAAAGAAATGTTACAACAATGAGTGATACGTTACAATTCAAAGTAAGTTCAGCCTTAAAGGATCTTGTGGGCAAGGATTTGATAACAAGCGATAACGTTGCTATATTTGAGTTAGTTAAGAATTCATATGATGCATACGCTAATCACGTTATAATAACCTTTTCAGAAGATAAGATCACAATTGATGACAATGGTAAAGGAATGTCATATGCTGATTTGAGAGACAAATGGCTTTTTCTTGGATTCTCTGCGAAGAAGGATGGTACTGAAGATAATTCTACAGATGACAAGCAAAAATCGTATCGAGACAAGATTAAGCGCTATTATGCAGGGGCGAAAGGAATTGGACGCTTTTCTTGTGACAGACTGGGGCGTTATTTGACTATTACAACTCAAACGGAAGGCGCAACAGAAGCCCAGCAGATTTCTGTTGATTGGTCAAAATTTGAGGACGATCAAAAAAAAGAATTTTCCAGTATTGATGTTACCCATCAATCCCTTGTGACATCGAATGTTTTCCCAAACAACTCACCCCATGGAACTCGGATTGAAATTACAGATTTACATGACGAGGAAACTCCATGGACTAGGAAGCACATACTAGATCTTAAGCGTTCTCTACAAAAATTGATTAATCCATTTTCTGAGACTAATGATTTTTTGATCGAAATTGTTTGCGAAAGGGAAAAAGCGAATGACGAGAAGCAAATTGAAAAGGGTATTGACTACGACCGTGATCTTGTTAATGGTATTCTTAAGAATAGTATTGTAAAAATTCTCAAATTAAAAACCACACAGGTGGATGTTAAAGTTGAGAATGGTTATATATACACTACACTATCAGATCGAGGTGTAGATATTTACAAGATTAAAGAGACAAACATCGACTGTTCCCTAATAAAAAACGGAGCAGTTACTCTTTCATTCTTGAATAGAGCCGCCAAATATAATTTTTCAAGATTGATGGGAGTTGATTCCATAAATTATGGATCTGTATTCCTTTTTAGAAATGGTTTCCGCATTCTTCCTTATGGAGAGACAGGAGATGATAGTTGGGGCATAGATTTTAGAGCACAACAAGGTCGTGCGAGATATCTCAGTAGTCGTGATTTAATGGGGCGAGTCGATGTCTTTGTTGAGAACATTGGCGAATTAAAAGAGGTTTCAAGTCGCGATAGCGGTCTTGTTGATTCCCCTATGTCACGTCAAGTAAATGAATTATACTGGAAATGCCATAAGAGGCTAGAAAGGTATGTTGTCGGAGTTTTATGGGGTGAAGCTTTCTTGAAAAATGAATATTATCATGATAATACCAAGGGAGACGCTGCCCGTAAAGAACTCCAGAGAATAGACAAAGATTCTGATAACCCTTCATATGTAATTGGCTCTAGTTTAGGAAGCAAAATTGATTTTGTACGTCTAATAAAGGTTTTGTCATCCGACAACAACGTTGAAGTTATATATTACAATACGGAACTAGCTAATTTAGTGTCTTCAAATTTCGCACCTGAGGATATTAAACCTCAGTTCATATCAGATTTGGAAACAATCGCCGAACGTACAGGCAACACTGAATTGATAAATAAGATTGATGATGCTAAGAGACGCATTGAAGAATTAACCAGAGAAAAGGTTGAAGCTGAGAGAAAGGCTTCAGAGGCAGAACGCCTCCAACGAGAAGCTGAAGAAAAAGCGCGTAAAGCGGAAGAAGAACGCTGCATAGCAGAATCAAAAGCACGTGAAGAGGAAGAACGTAGACGGTTGGCAGAAATAGCTAAGTTGCGTGCTGAAAATGAAAAGGCTAAGTCTGAGATTGCTCGTCTACAAGCCGAAAAGAAAGCCAAAGAGGAAGAAGGAAAACGTAGGCAAGCAGAAAAAGAGAAAGAACAAGTAAAGAAACAGAATTTGTTCTTGCAATCTGTAGACTCACTGGATAAAGATCGTATCGTGAAATACCATCACGATATCAGACTTCATGCTAGTACTATACATAATACAATATCAAGCTTAATCCAAAAGGTAAACAACAAATCTTTAAGTGACGAAGAACTTAGAAAAATGGCTGAACGTATAAAGAGGGCCAACAATAAAGTTCTCTCGATTGCAATGTTTGCTTCCAAAGCGAACTTCAATACAACAGGAGAAACACTAGAAGACGACATTATTGCCTATATAGAGCAGTACGTAACCCAAGTTCTTCCAGATTTTTATGAGGATATAAAGTTTCATGGAATTGCTAATGGTTGCAAAATGATCAAGAGATTTAAGCCTTTAGAGGTAAGTCTTTTAATTGACAACTTCGTATCCAACTCAATAAATGCCAAAGCACGAAACTTTTCGGTAGAGTTTAGCCATATGGGGGATCGGGTAAAAATTGACATTATTGACGACGGTAAAGGGTGGTCAAAAGAAATTGACTCACGAAACGTCTTTGACAAAGGAGTTTCAACTACTTCAGGCTCTGGCTTGGGGCTATATAATGCGATGCAATATATCAAGACAGATCTTGGAGGGAATATTTTTATAGATACTAATTACAACTCAGGAATTGATGGTAATCCTGGGGCAAAAATCCAAATCATATTATGAAAATCAAATACAATCTTCTTTGGATAGAAAATGATCAGGATTGGATGGAATCGATAGAAGACGATATCAAGTCCATGGTTGAAGACAATGCTTTCGAATACGTTCGTCATAATTGCAAGCAAGAAGAAGAAGGCCTTAACTACAATGCTTATGATTTAATCCTTATGGATTTAAATTTGGATGGTCAGCCTTCTGGCGATCTTCTAATTAAGAAAATTAGAGAGAATGGCATCTACACGGACGTCGTATTCTATTCTTCCGGAGGTTTGGATAATATAAAGCAAAAGGCCAGTGAATATAATCTTGAGGGAGTTTATTTCTCAGGAAGAGACAGAGTGCAGTTTGTAGACAAAGTATCTAAAGTGATAGAAACTACTATAAAAAAGGTTCAAGACTTGCCCAACCTCAGAGGTTTAGTTATGGGAGAAGTTAGTGAACTTGATTCACTCATGCAGAATATTTTGGAGAAATATTTTACGACAGAAGAACGTTTAAGTGCATTGCATAATAAGGTAACAAAAAACAGAGAAAAAACCCTTCGCAAAAATCTTCAGCATGCAGAGGGTGATGGATGCGACAAATTATGTACACTGTCTATCAGAAATATGCCTATTGAAGAAATTGCAGCAGCTTATGATTCATCTCAGAAAGCGCATTCTGTCCATGAGGTTCTGAAGGATTTTATTAAACATAACAAAATCAAGGTAGATAACAGCAACTTCTTTAATTCCTACAAAGAGGAGATAATCGAAGTGCGCAACAATCTTGCTCACTGTGAAAGCAAAACTGAGTATGGAGTTGAGATTCTACGCACTCGCAAAGGTGATATATCGTTCACTGCCGAAGAATTCAAAGAAATTCGCAAGAATATCGCCAAGTACAATAAATTGTTCCATGAAATCTTGCAAGCAATCTAAACTATATATAATCGGCAATGGCTTTGACATAATGCACAATATGGGAACCCGATATGAACATTTTAAACAGTGGCTTATTGGGAAGGAGCGTATTGATATAATACAGGAGTTTCAAAGTGTATTTAAAACGAAGCATAATGACGATTTCTTGTTGTGGTCTGATTTTGAGAAGGCTTTGGGTGAATATAATTATCCTACTGCACTCAAATGGAACTTTGATAGTTTGTATATCGTGGTTGGATTTGAAGATGGGACTAAAACCATTTCTCCAGATTCAATTATAAATGTACAACTCAACAATATAGTCAATGAGATCTTTCCAAAATGGGTGCGCCAAATAAGCGTTGCTAAGGAAAAGCAGATAGATTTAGAACCGGAAGCCCTCTACCTCACATTTAACTATACAGACACCATTGAAACCCTTTATCAAATACCAGACCACAATATTCTACACATTCATGGAAGAGCAAGTGCAAACGAACGATTAATAGTCGGTCACAATAAGTTTAGGGACACACTTGCCTGCTGGTCTGACAATATAAGCCTTAGGGAGAACAACGAGCGTGTGCAGAATATAGCAAACATGAACAACTTGTGCAAGCCCATATCAGAAATCATTGAGAGGAACTGCGCTTTCTTTTCTATGCTTAAACATGTTGACGAAGTCGAAGTTATTGGCCATTCTTGCGCTCCAGTAGATTTTCCTTATTTTAGACACGTTTTCAATTGTACTTCACCCACTACTTTATGGAGATTTAATCCTTACTCTGAAGAGGATACAGATAAAATCAAACACCTTATAGGCCAATTGAATTTACATAACGTAATTATTAGCCCAAGTTTTCGGATTTAGAATTATCGATTGAATTTATTGCATAAAAAAGGCTTTGAGGATTTCCGTATATCGCGGAAAATGAGTAAATTAAATGTGACAAAAAACATTATTCAAAACTCAAAACCATGAGTAAAGTTACAAAAAATCCATCAGAAATCCACAACTTTTTCAGTAAACAATGATGAAAATTTCTTCAAACTATCAAACTTGGGGTAAGATCTGCGAACAGTGATTTTGAAGTAAAAACCAATCTCCTTGTCTGCTCGTCAATTCGTCTACTGAGTAAAAAAAACAAGCGTTGCTCTTCTTGTTCGCTGATTTTGCTTATCTTTGCAATATGGATTGGAAAGATTTTCGTTTTATAGATTTGTTCGCAGGAATCGGAGGCATAAGATTAGGCTTCGAGTCGGTAGGTGGAAAATGTGTCTTTTCATCGGAATTTGACGAAGATGCCTGTAAGACATATGAGGCCAATTTCGGAGAACATCCGTCTGGCGATATAACCAAGATAGACGCGAAAGACATACCCGATTTTGACATACTGTTGGGAGGCTTCCCCTGTCAGGCATTCTCTATAATAGGCAAGAAGGAAGGTTTTGACAACGAGACCTGTGGCACGTTGTTTTTTGAGATAGAACGTATTCTGAAATACAAGATGCCAAAAGCCTTTATGCTGGAGAATGTCAGAAATCTGACCGCCCACGACCATGGCAATACCTTCAAGGTCATAAGAACCCATCTTGAAGCCTTGGGGTATAACGTATATGCAAAAGTGCTGAATGCGCTGGATTACGGAGTACCTCAAAAACGTGAACGTATAATTATCGTAGGCTTCCTTGACAACATCCTGTTCTCATTTCCCGACCCCGTTCCCGTTTCAAAACGGAAAAAGCTGAAGGACATATTGGAAAAGGATGTAGATTCAAAATATTATGTAAAAGACAACATACGTGAATCCAGACTTATGCGCTTAAAGGACCCCAACTATCCGAAGCCTTACATATCGCATGAGAATATGGCCGGCAGCATAACTCCGCATCCTTATTCTTCTTGCCTGAGAGCCGGAGCTTCTGCCAATTATATACTCATCAATGACGAAAGGCGGCCGACAGAGAGGGAGATGTTAAGAATACAGGGTTTCCCGGACGATTTTAAAATCGTTGTGCCATACAGCAAAATCAAGCACCAGACGGGAAATTCAGTCGCAGTACCTGTAATAAAGGCTGTTGCGAAAGCAATGATTAATGCGCTCAAGGAGTATGAACACAACAAGACAACTATAGATTATGGACAAGGACACGAAAACAGCAAAGGAGGCGTTGGACTCGATCATAAACAAATCGCGGGCCCATTTCTACAAGCCAATACAGATTGCTGAGTTGTTGTACCGCTACAGGACAACAAGCGAGGTGGATCTGGACAATCCCGAATCGTACAGAAATGCGAGCAAACACTGGCGTGATGACATGACATTGAGCTTGCTCGGCCGCAAATGTTCAAGTACGGCAAGATTCCAAGACAATCTGTTTGAAGAAAACGCCGTGCCGCCGAGGCTGATAAAAATCCTCGCGATAGAGAACAAAAGAAATAAAGGAGCCGTTGAAGCATATATCTATAAGCGGTTCAGCGAGAAATACAGACAATTATCAAATGCGCTTTCCATTTGCATAAATGCCACTCCTGGAGATTTCTTCGTAAAGGCGTTTATCGATTCCTTTTGGAAAGAGAAAGGCCTCAAGCGCAGCTTGGACAAAGTATATGAAATTATTGTTTACGCATTGTTCTCAACCATTGTGGAAACGCTGAAGATGAAAGTGGAGGTGTCTGTGGATGCTTCCCACGCAGACATATTGTCGGAATTCGATGACTTCGCGAAAATGGTCATGTGCATTGACGCAAGGAATCTTTCGTATAGCCAAGATGCAAAAGTCTTCAGAGTAGGTGTTACCAATGCGGCAGACAGGGGCTTGGATATGTATTCCAACTGGGGACCTGCCATTCAGATCAAGCATTTGTGTCTAGACCCCGAATTGGCTGAATCTATAGTTGCGGGCATTGCAAGTGACAGAATCGTGATAGTATGCAAAGATGCGGAAAAAGACGTTATTTGTTCCTTGCTCACTCAGATAGGCTGGAAGAGCAGAATACAAAGTGTTGTAACGGAAAAGGAACTGATCCGGTGGTACGAAAAAGCTCTACGAGGGAAATATTCTTCGGAGATGGGATATACTCTTTTGGGAAAGATGCGCTGCGAATTGAAAAATGAGTTTCCGGCAGTTACAGGTCTGTCCGAAATGCAGGCTGAAAGAGGATATACCATGATAAAAAACCAAGATTGGAATTGACATCATTTCATTTGTTAACGAGTTGATAAGGGGATTGGTTATCCTTGATAACAGCTGTTCGCAAACCTTAAACAAGTAATGCATATCGACTCATTTACTCGTATACTGACAGCATTTCAAAGACATGCGAAACGTGAGTAATTAAGGTGGTAACTTACCACTTTATATAGTGGTAGACAAAAGGCTTCGACGTAAATGATGCTGAGAACCTGAAGCTTATCTCTTACGACAAGAACTGCAATGTCCAGTACGCTTATCTGGGACTGGGGAAGAAAGAGTTTGCCATTGCCATGCAAGACAGCATATTGGCTCACAATCAAGACAAAGGCAGCTATTATGACGCGGCTTGTCTTTATTCAAAAATGGGCGAATATGACAAGGCTATGAACTACCTGCAGACATCCCTTGAAAAAGGTTACCGAGAATTTGTACATATTAAGAACGACAGAGACCTTGACGGACTGAAGGGGCGCTTGGACTTCAAAGCTATGATAACGGAATTTTAAGCTAAAATGAATAATGAGTCTTCAACCGACAAGCAGCACAGCTAGGGTGAGACAAATGAAGGGGGCATTTCAAGTCAAATCACAGAAATCCCCTTCACCCGTGAATCTGGAGGACTGTGCAGAGTGAAGTGCGATATCAATAGTCTGCCGTTGAGTTTCTGGCTGGACACCGGTGCGAGTGATGTTTCTTTATCAATGGTCGAAGCAACTTTCATGATGAAGAACGGTTACTTGGACAGCAATGATGTCGTAGGGAGCTCATATTATCTTGATGCCAACGGGAATGTGTGAGGGCACAGTAATAAACCTACGCAAGGTGTCTTTCGGTGATACGGAATTAACGAATGTCAAGGCAAGCGTGGCAAGAAACCTCAAAGCTCCATTGCTTTTAGGACAATCAGTACTCTCACGCCTCGGCTCTGTGGAAATCGACAACCAGAAGCAAGTCATCCGGATCAAGCCCTTTCATTTGCCATAAAAATTTCCTCGCTCAAAAGCAAAATTTGTCTTCATGTAGCATCATTGATTTTCAAGATGTTACATAACTTTTATAGGCATTGAAATATATTGTCTACTTGTCATTTATATTTAGCATAAAGCATCACAGGCCTATGCTTTGAAGCTCCACGATATATCTCCATCACTTTCGTCACACAATCTCTCGATACCGTGAAGCAGCCACGGCTCTCGGAGCCTATCGGGATATACTCCCTATCGCCAGAGAATCTTGTGACTTTTCTTGCTGAATGAATCAAGATACCACGAGTCTCAGCAAGATAATTGGTCTTGTCAAGACCACGAAGACGGATGCTCTTCTTAAATTTACTACCCTTTCCTACCATCACATACCGCCCAAGGCTGGAGCATCCGCTGCCGACCTCATTGCTGAACTTCGGAGTGGCATCCGTGTTCCCCTTGCCACTGCCGTGCATACAATAGCTGCTCAACACACGCTTTCCATGCTGCAGGTCGTAGATGAAGAACCGCTTCTTGCCCGAGGGAATGGAGAAATCCACCAGGATATAATAATCTGTACTATACCCTCGTCGCTCGCAATAGTCTCGTACTTGCGAGAGATTCTCGCAATCCACATTGCCATACCATTCCTTGACATCGACGTAATTCTTATACAATGGCTTAGTGTACCTGTTATAAATGGGAGGCACAAAAGGGATGCTAACAATCAGCAGCGATATGACAACCAGCAATATGATATATATCCTTTTCATCGTTCTCTTGTATGTTTGGTTTATGAAATGTCCTACTTCAATTTAATTTGTCTCTTTGTTATTGCGAATAATATCCAACTGAAAAACGCGCTGGTCAAGATAGGCGCACAATAGACGATGAAGTTCGTTGCACAATACCCTATGCCTGTAAACCCTGATAAGTATTGAGTGTCTTTTACCAAAATCGAGGCACATTCCTCTGAAGGTATGCCAATAAATCGTCCCCATACTAAAGCTGTTGCCAAGGCATTCATTATCAGCCATGCAAGACAAATGTAGAAGAGGTGTATGTATTTGGTCGTTTTATATAATGGAGACCGATCTTTAAGTGCGTCGATTCCCCTCCATGACCGTATAAAAGCAGGCAGAGCGAAGATTACGGGGAACAGCCATGCCAAGTAAACGAATATCACTATAAATGCAGCATTGTACGAAATACCAAGCATAACCGCTAAGTCGGCATTAACGGCACATGCCAAGACATACAGATAGTACATATATGACGTTGGAATAGTGAGTATCATATTCGTTTGAACACCGAGACGTATTACATATACGACAATGAAGACCAATCCTACACACATCACCAGCGTCTTCTTCTTCAACCATGGATACACGGTTAGACCAATACTTGTGATAGACAGCATAACACTACTGCCCCACATAGTGTCTTCTGCATGGAATGGGCTAAGGAATATATATCCTTCGTTTTCTACCACCATGTGGAAAGCCGGCATTTCCACACCATCTAATCCAGCATTAAGAATCCCATAAAGAAGGATAGCCGCAAGACAAATGGCTATCGGAGCCAACACGTAGTTGCGTCGCCATACCAAGATGATGCTTGCAGCAACGGAAAATGCGCAACATATAGCCATTTGGATCGGGAATGACCAATAAAACAATAATGCAAGTAGAAGCAAGATGATTCCCCAAACGATTATCCATCCAAAAGGCAAGATAAGGAGGTAAATACTCCAACCGACAGAAGATATCCAGTCTTGCACCTTCCTAATGGCATCATTGTCATCAACTTTAGCATAATAGTCGGTATTCTTTTCAAGATATTCTCTTACCATTCTGCGTTTTACCAGTTCTTTCTTAAACCTGTTGCCCTTTACTTTTTCCACTTCTGGCGCAACAGCCTCAATAGCCTCTTCCATTTGTTTTTTACGCCGTTCTTCACTTTTGCCGAGCATCTTATGTAGTCAGCCCTTAAAAAGTTTACACACGCGTGCATGTGAGGCGATCTGAGCCCTCAATGAAGCCCTCAAGCCAGTCGAGGAACAAGATTATCCATCTTTGAATAAGAGCCAAAAGAGCCCTCAGGACTCTCTTGAGGTTAAATGCGGCAGCTGCAAGCATGACGTTGACAGAGTCTCCGAAAAGACCCTTATAGAAATTGCGCCCCAGGCGATGATCACTCTTGCAGTGTCCGATAACGGGTTCTATTCCTGCGCGTTTCCTGAAGAGTTTGTGTTTCTTCGCTTTCGTATAGGCTGAATCTGCTGCTTTCGGGACATTAGGGATGAGAATCTCCGTTTCTCCCGATGTCTGCTGTCCCCGATATCCCCGGTCACCAGCCAGATATTTCACCTTGCGGCCGTAAATGCGGTCAACCTGCTCCTTTGCCTTGTCGATGGTGTGCCCGTCATACTCATTGCGGAACGAAAGGGCTCCGATGATGATGCCGTTCCACAACCTTACGATTGACACCTTGTTGCCAAACTCATACTTCTTGTGTTCCTTGCCCTTGCTTATGCAGAGGACATCCGGTTCGTGAAGTGAGTAAATCTTGTGGCCGTCTATGAGCTCGCCCTTGATAAACTTCATACACAGTTCCAGATGTGGACGATACTCGCTGTCAGCAGGCAGTTCCCTTTGCAGTTCCCTGACAAGAGCTCCTGCTATGGTACGCATTCTGCGGTCAGCCTTGGCGACCTTCTTCTTGCTGTGTGCCTTGCCCCTGAAGCGCTGCGTAAGTTTCAGTTCCTTGACTTCGCGGGTATAGCTCTGTCGCACCTTGGTACCTTCGGCCTTGGCCACCTTGTGACAGTAGTCGATAATCTTGTTTAGAAGCTTGCAATCTGTTGGGTAGGTTATGTTCTTCTCCTGTACGGTGGAGTCAATGAATGCAGTCTGATCCTCATCGTTCTTGCGTCCACGGCCGTCCTTCTTGTTCTTCTTGGCCTCTTCCTCCTTCTTCTTGTCCTCGATGGCAAGATTGATGCGGATGCTCTCCTTCAGGATAAGCTCGACACCCTCCTCACCGATGCGATGCCGGAAATGGACAAGCTCCGAGGCGGCACATGGAGCAGCTATGCCGAAGGCTTCCATGCCACAGAAGTACTGGTAGTAGGCGTTCTCCGTAAACTGCGCCACAACCTGCTCGTCCGACACATTGCGCAGGTGTTTGAGCATGAGCAGGCCCACCATCAGACGGATGGGTTTGGGCGGACGTCCGTTGTCAGCACAAAAGAGCGGGGCAAAGGCTTCCTCAAAGCACGACCAATTGACCATGTTGGCCAGTTTGAACAAGGGGTGCTTTGGATCCAGCATGGTCTCCAGGTCCCAGAAAAGCGATGCCTGACGGTTGTTTGAGCGTGATTTATACATGTCTAATCTGCAAGGTTTTACCATGTAAAGATACAAAAACCAGTGAGTCTATGCAAATTTTAAAATGACTAATTTGTTGATATATATCAAGTTATTATCTTTTTAAAGGACGACTATATAATATAGGGTGGCTGAAAATTTTGGCTCGCCGACATTTCCGTATGCACGGGCATCCGAAAATGTCGGCGAGTAAAGAAGAAAAAAGTCTACTTGTATCGACTTTTTGTTTTAATTCATTATCTTTGTAGCGAAATTCATTCCCAAACGAATTTCGTACCTATTGGGGAAGTGACGTATCTGTTATGTCGCTTCTCCTTTTTTTATCGTATTTTTACCGCTTTCTGTATCTTTTTATATTTGCTGAAAAAAAGATACGATGATTACTATTAAGGACAGTCTTTCAGGCTCGTATTTCTCTTGCACCATACCTGACGTGTCGTTCTCTATTGATGGGTATAGAGCAGCTGTTGTCATCAAGATAGACGACAACGAGATATATAATGAATATCTGTATCCTGTTGATGGTGATATCAGCATTGTTGACATCGGTTCCCTGGTCGCTTCATACGTAAAGCGCACATTGCGCTCTGCCATGCAGATTACAATCAAGGAAGAATATGAAAATTCCGATACGTCATATACTGCTGAAATATCAGCAGATATCATCTATTGTGCTGCCGATTTCGGTACTACTGCAGCAGAGTTTATAGAGAATCATTTTCTGTCTGTGCTGTTGGGCGTGAAAATCACTTCCTTGGGTAGACTTGAGTATCTGCATTATATAGGCACTGACGATGCAGTCGCCACGGCTTATTACAGCGACGGCTCCAAGAAGGATTTCCAACTCCTGCCAATCGGAGGCAATGACAAATATACCACAATCGACACTTCGCCGTCACAGTTCTGCATTGATGACAAAACGTTGGCTGCATATACGATACAGGCAGGAAAGCGGACACAGGAATATCAGCTGGATTTCACCGTTCCGGACTGCGCTCCTGTACTCATATTTGACAATTCCTTCGGTGTGGAGGAATTGCTTTATTGCACGGGTACACAGACTGTATCTCCATCATATAAACGAGATTCTGCCTTTATCGGTAGGGTGCAGAAGAACTACAATACCAAGGAGACCAGAACTTTCAAGGCGGACACCGGCGTTCTGAACTTTGCAATGGCAAACTGGGTTGATGAACTCTTCCGCTCTGATTCTGTGCGGATCGTCAACTTCTATAACGGACATCCGAATGTCGGGAAGGAAATTGTCATTACAGAATCGAAGTCGGAGTATGACAATAATGATGATACTCTGCCGCGTTTTACCTTCAGCTACGAGTACGCACAGCGTAACCACAATGTGGTTGACCTGCAGCGCGCCGGGAGAATCTTTGACAATACGTTTGACTATACTTTCAACTGATGGATATGAGATGCAGACCGTATGATTCAGGTAGACGTGGCGTAATTCATTTCTCCGAGATGCTTCACCTCATAGCTATCGCCGAAGAGCGACGGCAGACACTCAACGTAAAAGCGTGGGAGAGTGACGGGAACATCGTGGAATACCGTGGGTGGCTCGTTCATCACGACTATTGGAGGGGTGGATATGTGCGGTTGAAGAACCCACTCAATAACCAGCTCCGGCTTGTTCCGCAGATTTTTATTTTTGAAATAAACAACTTAACCGTATATTTATGACGAAAAACAGATACAGACTACAACAGACAGGTCGCAAGGGGGATGCTTCTGTATATAGCATCGTTCCATGTGGAATAGGATATTCGATGGCGACAGACAGTCTCAATTCCGAGTACGGCCAGGACAGCAATACCGTGTTTGACGATGGCGGACCAGACGCTGACGTGCAGAATGTGCCGATAACGGTGCGTGGTAGAGAATACAGATATGTGCCATGGGGACTGGATGACAAATTGCCATACATGTTGAAAGGGCAGCTGCTGTCGAATATGATTACGGCGCAATGCCAGTCTTTCAACATCATCAGCTGCTACGGTCAGGGATTGCGCTTCGTTGATCGTATGACAAGGAAAGATATAACGGACGAGGATATCCGCAGCTTCTGTCTGAGCAACTCCCTCCATGAGGTGTTCATGGAGCAGGCGACGGACATGAAGTTCTTCTTTTTCAGCGTGACGGTAATAATATTAAATAGGGAAGGTACAAAGATTGTACAAATCAGGAACAAAGACGCTGTCAACTGCCGTATGGAATACGCGCCGTCCACCAAATCTGGGGAGATTGAGCACGTATTCTACGGCGATTGGCGGTATGGATCGAGAGACGAGGACAATATCGAAGTGATAGAGCTGCTCGACTATTGGAACCCGTTGGGGGACCTGAGGGTGCGTCTCGGAATGGAGCGCGACCCTCGGACTGGAGAGATTCGCAAGGCTACGAAAGTTCGCAAGTTCGCCATACTGTCACGAATGCCGACTCCAGGGTGCCAGTACTATCCTATTCCGTATTACAGCAGCATCTTCCGTGATGCTTGGCTCGACATATACAGATTGATTGGTATCGGCAAACGCTATATGATCAAGAACACCTCTGCTCCTCGTGTACAGATTGAGGTGCACAACGATTACTGGGATTCTGTCTGCGACAGCGAGAATATTCAGGATGAGGACAAACGCGTGGCTCGTAAGCTCCAGGAGAAACAGAACATCATCGACTTCGTTACGGGGGTGGAGAATGCCGGCAAGGCGATAGTGAGCGGATACTATGTTGATCCTAACGGCAAGGAGAACCGCATGGTGCGTATTCAGCCGATTAATGATGCTTCCAAGAAAGAAGGCGGAAACTGGAGCGACGACATGTCGGAGGCAGCCAACGCTCTGTGTTTTGCTTTCGGCATTCACCCGAATCTGGTTGGTGCCACACCGGGCAAGAGTCAGATGAACAACAGCGGCAGCGACAAGCGCGAGCTGTTCACGTTGAAACAGTCGCTTGAAAAACCTTTCCACGACGTGATGGCGAAGCCTTACCACGTCATACTGCATTTTAACGGATGGTCGGAGAAGGCTACAGTAGACGTACCGATGATTATGCTAACTACACTCGACGACAACAAGGATGCGAAGAGTGTGACGGGTAACAGTAATTCTTCTAACAATAATAGCGATGATGACAATTAACAAAGAGGATTTCGAGAAGGCGTTGCCTGTCGGGGTAAGCGCACATGACGAAGTGTTTGAAGCGGTGTCTCCTGAATGTGCGTTACAGGAGGAACTATATAATATGAGCCTGCTTGGAGATGAGGGCGTTAAAATCATCACTGAAGCTGGAGACGGCTCTTTTGTCGTCTCACAGTATAAACGTCTTGTCTGCATATCGGCTTTTCTTGCTGTCTTCCGGCAACTTGACCTCGTTCTCACGCCTACTGGCTTCGGCGTAGTAAGTAACGAAAATGTTAGCCCGGCATCCAAACAGCGTGTGGATGCCCTTGAAGGACAGTTGCGGACTGTTCAATGCAAGGCTCTTGCGGTTCTTGTCAACTTGCTACGGTCTGAATCTTGGGGAAAATCGCAGCAGGCTCTGAATTGTATCCGTCATCTCTATACCGGCTACTCTTTTTTCTCCAATGCCAAATCTGCAGCAGTGACGTATCAGGACTGGCAGAATATACAACCTGCCATTGAGGATGCTGATGAGTTTCTGCGTACGCGTATCTCTGACGAGCTGATGGATGATCTGCTTGAGAATTTTAGACAAGGCAAAGAGGGTGAAAGTCTTCAGATTGCAAAACTCGTATCAATGATACAGACTTTTACTGACGCTTGGAGCCGTAAAGGCTCAGACGCAGCACGACAACCTGTATTCAGACGCTTGATGCGGATTGTTGAAGATAATCCGGAGGAATTTGAGTTATATTTTAATAGCAACGCTTATAAACGCAACCATCATGAGACTTTTCAAAACACTAAAGACTCGACGGCCTTCGTTTTCGGAGGCTGACGGATCGATATCGCTCGCAGCTCCTAAGTCGTGGACGGATCTGTCGCAAGAGCAGCTTCATTATGTGCTGACCCTCCTTGCTACTTTTAGTGACGCTACGGTTGTGAAAACCTATATGCTCGTAAGGTTTTCCGGTATTCATGTTCTTCGCAAAGACAGATACGGATGGATTTGCTGGATGCGCAGCTCGTGGTGGCGGAAGAAACGCTTCTTTACTGTCCAGGCATGGCAGATACAGAGCTTGTTGGAACAATTGGCATACATCGACTCGTATGTGTCTATGGATGTCAGATTGTGGGAGGTTGATGGCTTTCATGCGGTCGATCGTCTCCTTCATGGTGTCCGGTTCCTCGACTATCTTAATGCTGAGAAATACTATCAGGCTTACAATGCAAACAATGACGAGCGGATGATCGAAAAACTGGCATCGATTTTATATCGCGGCAAAAAGGGGAAAATGCCTGCTCGGATGAAGCTGTCGCCCGGGGAACTGCTTGGAGTATACCTATGGTATGCGCACATTAAAAGCGTCTTTTCACGTGAATTTCCCAACTTCTTCAAGAGGCTGCCTCTCGATGAAACCGACGATTTCGATGTTCTCAAGGCGATGAACACGCAAATCAGGGCTCTGACGGATGGGGATGTAACTAAGGAACAGGAGATTTACAACATTGACTGCTGGCGCGCACTGACCGAACTTGACCAAAAGGCACGCGAAGCAGAGGAGTTCAAAAAAAGAATGAAAAAATAATGGAAACCGACAATACATTTAATGCTCTTGCATATTTTGAGCATCTCGCAAAGACAAACCGCCTTGCTAAGGATAATGCTTTCCATCCCTGCTTCTGCAGTGGACCGGAGAGTATAGATGGTGTCATGCAGAGCTTTCGTAAGCAGAAGAATTTCATCATGATAGATGATACCACGTCGCAGAATACTTATTCGCGTGGCGTTACGTTCTTTGACAAGAATGTATATACTGTGTTCATCCTTGCTCATTATCGTATTGATGATATGCAGGATAGACAGGAGAAACTTGAACTCTGCCGCAGGATTTTCCGACAATTCCACTCCAGGATGATTTTTGACAAGGAGAACATGGATTATGGGGATGTGATGGAATGGCTTGACGTGTCATCAATATACAGTCGAGAAATGTCTCGATACTCTATGAATGGTGTGACCGGGCTGTATTTCATGGTGAACAATGATGAGCCTGTTGATCTGACTTACGATTCTAATGAATGGGAGGATTAACGGATGGGACTGATGAAACGCTCCATGGAGAACCGGCAGGCTATAAAGCGTGGCGGATCTCTGTTCAAGTTCTCTCAAGACGAACTTGATGCTTATAACCATGGATGGTCGGAATTTATGGTCGATATCCTGCAGGAGCAAATCGACAGACTGAAGATTTCAGATTCCGGCAGCTTGTACTCTTCTATAAAGGAGCTTGTTCAGACCGGAACGGTAACGACTATTGAGCACCGATTCCTGATGTACGGTATTTATGTGGCTGCAGGCGTAGGAAAAGGTTTTGTCCATGGCAACGGAGGCGATTTGCTCTTCATGGGGGATATGTACAGGCAAATGCATGGGGAATATAGCTCCCGACAGGTGGGTGCTGGACTGTCGGAAAAAGCGATGAAATCGCCGAAATTCGCACATATAACAGTGCAACACGGACCGAATGCCGGCAAGGAAGCTGCTCTCACATCGGGAAATACTCGTCAGCGCAGGGATTGGTTCTTCAAGAAATATTATTATTCTCTGCGTCGCCTTAACGAGACGAATGCTGCTTTCTTCGGACAGGCTTATCAAGGCCTTACGTCTACATTCCTTGATACGATGTTTGCCTCGCTCGACTCCGACAAACGTACCGTAAGGTCTAACCGGTTCTGAGATTTTGTATTTTAATGGCTCATTCACGTATCTTATCTTTGCCGTAAAAATAATTGCATTATGTCCGATTCAACTCAAGTCATTGAACAGCTCCGCGCTTTGTTCACATCCATCAGGGATGAACGACGTACTTATGCCAATACCGCTACACGTATCGGCAATGCTTTTCTTGCTCTGCTGTCGTATCTTGACGACTCCCCGTTCTTGCACAAGGACAGGGAGGATACTGCAATGTATCTGCTCCGGCTGCTGCAGGGGTGCATTATCGGGGAGAGCGGACAGATTACTCTTTCGCCGGATGGTAATATATCTTGCGGTTCGATACACGTCAACGGATCAGCGGTCTTTGACGAGCTCGTGTTCAACCATCAGAATGTACTGGAGGGTGATACGTACTTCACTGACCGTTCCATCATTGAAACCGTGGAGCATACGGATATCGGACAATATACCATTACGTTCCGTAAGGAGCATGACAATGACAGGACTACTTTCCACGTGAATGATATTCTTCTCGGCAGGGTCAATAACCTCGATGTTGGTAGGACTTTCCGTTCCTTCTGGCTGAGAGTTGACAGCGTGGACAAGGATAATAATACGGCAGTGTGTTCCATGTATGCCGACAAGGATGTGCCTGGAGGAGTAAACTATACACCGTCTGCCGGAGCAAGGGTCATTCGTTGGGGTAATACCGTTGACAAGGCGAGGCAGAGCGTATGGTTCGTTTCATCGAATGATGGCAGATGGCTGTTCCTGCAGGGGGTTAATAAGCCAATCTTGGATGATAGTGAGAATGGGTCTAATTATGCCGGTTTCATCGGATTGCCTCCGGAGATTGCCGCCACCAAGGACTTGCTGAAGCGTGGCATTATTACAGCAGACCAGCCATACCTCTATTTCCGTGGTATAATGGTGCAGGACTTGATAAAGGTCGATTACCAGGGCAACCCGGAGTACACGGCTCGTGACTGCGGACAATGGAACGCTTCACGCAAATATATCCGTGGATATGACGAGAAGGCTCGCGGTTACTATGTTGACCGTGTATGGTGGGGTGGTTGCTACTGGGAGTGCTCGGTTCCTCAGTCTTCCGGAAGCGAACCTCGTTATGGCAACACCGACTGGACTTGCTTGATTGGTGGAGGGAACATGTCTGTCACTATCGTATCTTCAATGGGCAACTTCTTCAGGGCCGGTACTCATTGGCAGACTGACCTCGTGGCAACAGTGCGCAATGCCGAGATGGTCCTGACTGATGCGGAACTGGAGCTTGCCAACATCACGTGGCTGCGCATCAGCGACGATGAGGACGGCGACTTGGCTTGGAACATTAAGCATCCTACGGGGTCTGTGGGGCTTACGCTGCATGTGGACTCGGGAATCGATATCCCTTCGGTCTGGGGCGCAGGCAGTTCCGTGGGCTTCAAAATCATAATAACACTTCCCGACGGAGGGGATGTCTCTACTACTTATTCTATTGTTAATTAATAATATTCCAATATGAAACTGAAGGTTACTGGTGGTAGGGTGGTTCATTCGCCGCTATCATATTCTTTTAACATGCTCGAGCTTGGCGGTAGCTACATACAGAAGTATGATGCCGTGTCGGGAACGTATATTCCGGACCGCACTCTTACTCCTTACACCATGAAACCGCAGCTTGTAATCTCTGATCCTGACGGCAACATTCCTGCAGGTGAATATTCTTCTGCACTTGTCAATGTGTTGTGGAAGGTTACTCTCTACAAAAACGGGAAAGGAACATCTCTTTCTATGGGAAAAGACTATGTCGTTGACACTGTGAATGCGTTGAAGGTATTGCGTAACGTTGCTGTTGATGAGACGGTGTCGGTCGAGTTTTCGGCGGACTACCTTAATAAGGTTCGTTCTGAAACAGCTCATTTTTCTTGGAGCAAGACTCTGTCAACGATGGAGGAGACTTCTGTTAATTTGTCTCTTGAGGTAAGGGCACCTCATAAAATGGATTTTTCCCCTTTCAAGAGGTATGGCAAGTTTCCCATCGAGGCTGTGCTAAGAAATGGTTCGGATGTCGTTGATGAGGGTAAATGTATTTACAAATGGCAGACGTTCGATGATGACAACAAGGTATGGAGGGACATCGATGATACGGATGACCTTTGGTATGTTTCTGGAAAGTCGGGCCCATGTATCGTTGTTGACCAGGATTTCCTGCAGCACACACTGCTCAGAATTGTTGCTTACGCTAAAGCTTATCCCGATAGTGTCTTCTCGGATGCGATATTATTGCGCCGGTGGTACGGCCAATGGGAGGACACTCCGCAGTTTTTGTATGCTAAGTTCCTGCAAAATGGCATGAGGAAGACTGCTGTGTCGGTGAAAATCACAAACAGGCAGGGTGACGTAGCCAATCCGTTCAAATTCTTCGATGTGGAATTGTTCTACAGATCTTCACCGCAGGCTAAATGGGAGAGCATGGGTAATGTCACAGAGGCTGTCGTTGATGGGGAAAAACTTACTGCTAATCATGAGGTGGGCGACATCTGTCGCGAACTCTCGGCTTTCCAAAGGATTCTGATGCCTGACGGAACGGAACTGCAGGATGCTGCCGGACTACCGATAACAGCACAGTTTCCTACTTCCGCAAAGGAGGTGGAATAACGCTGTTTTTCAAGTTTATGATTTACAAACAATTTAAACGGAGCAACAATGGATTACTTTATCATTCCAAACAGCTTGGCGGAAAGGCTTGGCGTAAAGGAGACAAGACTGGGAAATAATTATGTCGGATACCTCGTGAATTCCGGAGATTTTGCCAGCATGGACTCACAGGAAGCAGTCAGACTCGGAGCGAGGAAGGTTAACATAAAGGAAGCTAAACAATTCATCGATAAATTATAGAATATGAACAATATTTCGGCTATTGACCATCTTTATGCATTTGAGGATGGCGACACTATCACACCAGGAATGGGCGTGAGATGGGTGAACGGAGAAACAGGACTGGGACTGCAGCAATACTGGAACCCTACAACAGGAAAGGTTATAGCTACTGATTTCAAGGAGCATCCGGTGATGCTGTATCCACAGCCTTACTCGTCAAAGAAGGGGGCTGTCGTACTGCCGGAGGCTAACGGACAGCAGTGGTACTACGGCAACATTTCCACTGAAGGGGGTATCCTTCAGGATGGTGCCGTCAAAGAGAAATTCAAAAACTTGTTTGAGGTGGCTACTGTTGAGGTGAACGGAAAGAAATTTCCGGCACTGAAGATAAAGGATAATCTCGCAACAGCGGAGGATCATACCGACAAGTACATATATTACTCGTCCTCGTATGACGGAAAGACGTTTGTTTGCCAGCAGCTCATTCCTATACAGCAGGCTGTGGGCGAGGCTTACCAGGTTCTGATATCTGTTGAAGGCGCAAGCGGTAGCGGTGACAACGTATTGTCGGAGGATAACGACTGGATTAAATTCTCGGCGTCTCTGCTGCGTACCGGAGAACCTGTTGTCGGCGACATTACTTTTGTCTGGCAAAGATTTGATGGAGGAGAGTGGAAAAACATGTCCACGATTGAAAACGTGCAGGAGGTTTCGGCAAACTCTCTGAAGGTATATGACGCTGCCGTGGAGGGCGTGGACCTGTTTCGCTGCGTAGCCGGATACGCAGGAAAGACGTACTACGGCATGTGCGAGGCTACTGATATACACGACCCGTATTATATTGACAAAGGGTGTTCCAATCCATCTGGCTCGGTAAGTATTGGAGAGACCGTCACATACAATCCGCAGGTTTATGAAAGGGCTTCTGGAGAGGTGTCTTCCGGATGGAGATTCGCCTATTCCTTTACAGACAGCGAGGGTAATGCAGTTTCAGATGTTACGGAAAAGACTCTTACATACGACAACATCAAGAAGCACAACGGACTTGCTGTTAGAATTGAGGCATCCAAATAAATATGTAGCTTATGGCGAAGATTTCAGCAATAGACAAGTTGGTCCCGGCTCCTGAAAATGGAGCCGACGGCAAGCCTGCAGTATCGTATTTCATGACAGCGTCAAGGACTGCGATAACGGTCAATCGTGGTTCTATGCCCGATATTGACAGTATCATTGTGCGAGGGTGGAAAATCGTTGGCAATGCTGCGCCCGTGGAGGTAAGGTATACTTACCAGGAGAACTATGACCTCGCTGATATGGGGGGCGGTTATGCAAAGAGGGGATATCTGCCTTGTACTATTCAGATGTATGATTTACTGCAGGACTTTGATAATGGCTTGTCTTGCATTCATTTCGATATGTTTCTCCCGGACACTAATCGTAAGGTGGCGGCATCTATCGATATCGCTTTTATATACAACGGCACGGATGGTAAGGACGGGAAAGACGGAACGTCTTTCACAGTCAAGGGTAATGCCGTTGAATGTGTCGGAGAGTCTGAAGATATTGATAGAAGTATCGTCGGAAATCATCTTGTTTCCCGTGGCAGTAATGGCACGCCTGAGGTTATTACCGTGAAAAACGATATGTCGGTGTCTTCTTCTACTCCTGAGCTTGGTGATGCTTACATCATCGACTCGCGCATCTTTGTCGCTCTGGCTACAAGATGGGAGGATCTTGGCGAATTCCGCGGACCGCAGGGGGCTGTCGGACCGCAGGGACCACAAGGGGATGCGGGACCGCAGGGTCCTATGGCTTATCTTGCCGGGGAATGGCAACGGAATGTAACGTACACGAGGGATAAGTATTCAATGCCTGTCGTAAGGTATAATGAAGCTTATTGGTATTTGAAAAAGGAAACAAGTGTCCTTGGCTCAGAGCCTAACGCAAAAAGCCTTTATTGGGAATTGCTGATGGAAAACGACATCGTTTTCTCCAAAATCGTAATGGCGGAGTTCGGAAAATTAGCGTCTGCTGTCTTTTCAGGTGCGTATATGCTGTCACAGTATGGCAAATTGAATGGACAGACTGTTGACGGCAATTCAAGTGTGAAGGATACGGCGTATACCAATTTTTCGGCTTCGAATCCTGAAGGTGGGGCTTTCGTGCCTAACTTGTTCATCAATTTCCTTACTGGGTACTTGTGTGCCATGAATGCTAAGATTAAGGGCGAGATTGAGGCAGAGAGGGGGAGTATTGCCGGATGGAGATTCTCGCAGGGGCAACTCGGCAGTAAGGATTACGGCATGTCTCTTTCTGACAGTTTAATACAGTTTGTCGGCAATAATATGTCGGCTCTGTTTGGACTTTGGGATAACCTGGGGTATCCGACTATGCAAGTGTTGGAGAATATTGAGCCGAATAGTGTAGGAAAATGTGGTATCCATTTCAATCTCCGGGGCGCTGTCGGGCATCCTAATTTCGCATTCAAAGGAAATGGAGATGGCGTCCTTAATGGACTGGTGACTGGCTATTCTTTCGAGACACTCACCCTGTCTGCCGATTCTTTCTATCAAATCGGCGATGGAATCCAACCGTTGAAGAGTAACAAAATCTATATCAAGGCTCTCGTTTCGACTCCTTATTTGATGTTGCCGTCACTTCATGTCATGAGGGAGACTCTTGCCGTAGAAGAAAGCACACCATTTTCAGTTCGGCTTACCCTCATGGCGGAAATCGGTTCAGAAGCCTATAGGGTGTATGGCCGCAATAAGATAAAAGCTGGCTCGCAGCTGTTATGGGATAATGACAATTATCCTGTGCTCACGGATTACGATGCGAACAACTATGAATTTAAAAGTATGGCCAAGGGTGACTGCATGGAGGTGGAGCTGTGCTACAACCCGTCGATTACGGCAACCGTCGGTGGCTATTCTGCAAAATATACAGCAAGGATTTTAAATATTAATACATAACATTATGGGAAATAAAGCAACTAAATTACCGGAGATTGAAGAGCTGCAGAATATAAGCAGTTCTGTCAGTCTGCTTGGCTACGACCGGAGGACTAACAAGACAGGCTTTGTACCGCTGCCGTCTGTAACATCCAAAACGGCATATTGTGGAGTGCGCTTCCGTAAAGACAGCGCCTCACCTGAAGGGGAACCTTTCGGCGATTTGGAGATGCTGGCGAACCTTCCGTCAATTCTAGGGCTTGGTGGATATCTCGTACAGAATGATCATTCTCGGCGTAAGCTTGCTGCTGACTCGCATTTCAAATTCGCATCTGGGGGAGCGGCTAAACTTGATGGTACGATGGGACATTACCATTGGGGATGGAACATTCCATGGTATTATGCTCACTGGGAGGATGACATATTTGAGTATGAAGCATTGTCTACAGCGCCGATGTCCGGAAAATGGAACTATAAGATACCGGTGGCTTCCATGTCGGCTTCAGGGGCGGCCGCTCTCGACAGGACGAATAATATCCTTGTCAGCTTCTGTAACAGAACGGCGCAATACCGTGGCGGTACAAACGATGCTACACTTGATACGAAATGGAATACTATGCTCGGAAAACCTGTGGTTAACGTAAACTCTGAGTCACTGCAGGATTATGCTGAAAAAAATGGTACACATTGGGGTGCCTCTATGAGTTGTATGGTTTTCGCTCTTGCAGCTCTCTGCAGAATCATTTTCCACAATAGGGATATTCAGGCTGCATACAAGGCGGAACTTACTGCTGAAGGACTGCGACAGGGCGGGCTCGGAACAGGAGTAGACAATTTGTCTGGGTCGTTCGGCAATCAATTCGCAACGGTTGACATTGATGCTCTTGCAGACAAAGGGGATGCCTTGGGAGTTTTCTCTCTGTCTATTGACAAAGGGGACGGCACCACGCAGAAGATAAACAACATTCCGTGCTTCTTCGGCCTTAAGAACTTTTATCACTACGTCTGGGTGATGCAGCATGGGAATATCATCTCATTCAATGCTGACAAGTCTGCAGACGTGTATGTCTTGAAGAAATGGACTTCTGTTGCAGTAAACACCTCTGATACAAGTGGATTCACCAAAATTGGAACTATTCCTGCAGTCAGTGCGGAAAGTTGGGTTTTCACCAAAAAGATGAATCTGGACAATATGAATATGTTCCCGCTTGAATTCGGAGCATCGGCTTCGACCTTTTACGGTGACGGATTCTATCATCCGGCTATTACCTCCGGTCTTCGCGGTCTTCTCGCTCTCGGCAATGCTGGCAATGGTGGCTCTGCTGTCGTGGGCTGCCTCAATGGTAGCCATGCGCCCTCGAATGCCGGGACGCGCCTCGGCGCGTTCCTCTGCGAAGCAGAAGAGGACTGGAATATGCAAGCGGCCTGGGTGGAATAAGCTGCCTGAGATGGCTCTGCTGACAAGGGGGGGCGCAGAACCCGGAGTACACCGCCGCGACTTTAGGAGCGGCTCGCACCGTGGGCGACCCCTTTTATTCATCGTTCTTTGATTTATTTCGTGTCAAATTTGGACATTTGCTAAAATGTGATTAACTTTGCATTGCAGTAATATTGCAGGTAGAACTCCTTAGCTCCGGTCTTCGCGGTCTTATCGCTCTCGGCAATGCTGACAATGGTGGCAATGCTGGCGTGGGCTGCCTCAATGGTAACAATGCGCCCTCGAATGCCAGGACGAACATCGGCGCGTTCCTCAACAATAATCGAATATAGGAGTGAGCCTCTCCCATTTGGAGAAACATATCGCAAGATGACGGAGAGACCCGTAACCGCTTTTGGTGAGCGTCATACCCGTCGGTCTAATATTGCAGACCAACAGACCCGTAATAGGAAATGTATATTTCCGCAGACCCCGATTGATCCGAATTTTGTACTTTATCATTAACCCATTATGCGAAGAATTCGTGATACAGGGGAGATGTCCGCAGATATTGTGCGCAAGGCTTTCGACAAATACAGCGAGAATAAACACAAACGAAAGAATGTCAGGCGATATGAGAGTTGTCTTGATGAGAATCTTGATTTAGTGCTACGGCAACTTGTTGATGAGTCATGGACTCCATCCCCTTACATAGAGAAGACGATTTTCGAGAAGAAAATGCGGAGACTTGCCAAGGCTCCTATTCGTGACCATGTCCTGGAGGCTGCTGCTATCTTTCCATACGAAAAGCAATTGTATGACTATATAGCATGGCAGGTACCGGCGGTGCGGCCGGGGATGGGGCAGTCTGCACTGTTGCGGCATCTACGCAACTTGCTGTTCGGAAATAGTCAGGAGGATATGGCTTACAATCTCTCCATGGATGCTCACCATTTCTTTCCGCTTATGGATCATGACATACTGAAGCGGCAGATATCAAGAAAAGTAAAAGACGGCAAGCTGCAGCGTCTCCTCTACAAAGTGGTGGACAGCTACTCGCTGGGCGCTCCGCTCGGTATCAAGGTGTCGCAGATCTTCGGAATGCTCTACCTTGCAGACTTCGACAGACTGGCAATGAGATTCTTTGATATCGGCAACGACACGGAAAAATTGCACTATTGGACTTCCAAATATATCGAGGGGCGTATCGCTACGGCGAAGACAACGGAGGATTATCGCGACCTCTGCCGTGGTCCGCAGTATCTTGCCGGAATATTCAGAAGGTATGTGGATGAGGGGTTGCCGAACTATATCAGGTTTGTGGATAACATCATCTTCATACATCCGGACAAGACGGTACTCGGCATCGTGAAGATTATAGCTACTGCGACGCTCGCCTCTAAATATCATGTCGCGATAAACAAGGACTACAACGTGCGGCCCACGTATATGGGAATTCGTATCTGCGGTTATGTATTCTACCACGACAGAGTGTTGCTCGCCATAAGAAACAAAAACGTACTCGCAAGCCATGTGGCACGATTGAAGAAGAAAAATATTCCGGAGGAGGAAATAAGGATAAGGCAGGCTTCCCGATTCGGGTACGCCAAACATGTCAATTGTATTAATCTAATTAAAAAAATAGGTATGGAAAATAGTTTGGGAAAAATTATCAGACGAAGAAGAATCAGACCGCCGTTTGAGGGTATGAGACCGGAACAGAAGGAGGCTTTCTCCAGAATCTGTTCAATGTTGGCCGAACCTTGCGGGGGGGGGGTAATATCTTCGATACGTGGAACAAAAAGATCTTACTCACTGACTATGTCATTGAGGATTCTAAAATTGACAAGAAACAGGTTACTGTTGCCGTGCCTGACTCTATGGGGCATATGCAGAATGTGGTGAAGATGGTGCCGGAGAAGGCGCTTGCCATCAGATACAAGAAAATTCTGCGGACTGAAGAGGTAACTGATGCGGATGGAAATGTCATTGAGAAATATGTCTTTGAAAAGCAGAAAGACAAAAACGGACAGCCGACACTCATAGATGCTGAATTCTATGCCTTCACGGGCTCCAAGATTCTCATCTCGCAGGCTGAACAGGACTTCTCGCATGAGGATCTTCCGTGTCCGACTATCATCAGACAGCTGAAAGGCAAAGGTGGACAGACTTTCTTTAAATTCACATAAGTATGGAAAAACAGACTTTTACAGCGGTTTATCCGCAGCCCAAGACATTCCTTAAGTATGACGCTGGGCATATCATCGTCTATCCGAACGAGACGGTGATCGAGAACTACACTCCTGCTCCTGCCATGGAGCAGCAGGAGGAGGTTGAGCCTTTCACGGCTTACCAGTATGAGGGGACTGAGCGTGACGGTGGCTTTGTCGTCGAGTGTGATGACCCTACGGATTACCACAGCGTGGCAAATGCCATCGTAAGAACCAGGTACTCGATTTCGGAGGAACTTGCCCTGCAGAGGCATCATCAGCAGGACCCGGAAGCTTACGAAGCGGAGTTCTCCGCTTACTGCAACCATGCTGACAGGGCGGTCGTTCTGGCCAAGAGATGGCTTAGGGTTGTGGGATAATCGCTTTTACGGCACTGTAGGTTGGATGCAGTGCCGTATTTTTATGACTTTTCTTGTTGTTATATCTTTGCCTTGTACTTAATTAGCAAAGATATATGATTGAACAGATTAAAAACATTTTCGTCGGCATCGCTCTTGCGGTAATGGCTTTCCTCAGACCTATCGAGGGGGAACTCGACTCGCTCGTCGTGGTGTTCTTCCTCAACTTCTTTTTCGGGTATCTTTCGGGGATGATTGCTGATCATGAGGACTTCAACATCAAGAAGGCTCTCCGATGTGGAGCAGAGGCCACGGTGTTCTTCGTGCTCTGTTGCGCCATCTTCACGATAGGAAAGATGAAGGAGCAGACGCAGGGTGCTCTGCAGTGCGTCAGCTTCATTACTTACGTGATAGTATATTTCTATACGCTCAACGTGCTCAAGAACCTGAAGAAGATCTTCCGGCCTGGCACTACGCCATGGCAGGTCGTGGCGTTCCTCTATTACTTCCTGCGGTGCAAGTTCATTGAGCGCATTCCTGGACTGCGAGAATATCTTAACTTAAAAACAAAAAGTGATATACAATGAGGAAAATCGAAAGAATCTTTGTCCACTGCACGGCTTCGTCACAGAAGACTACAGTGAGCGGCATCCTTGCTGAGTTCCGCCAGAAAGGATGGCGCTATCCTGGGTATCATTACCTCGTGTCGCCCGACGGCACAGTCACGCAGCTGCTCGACGAGAAACTCGTCAGCAATGGCGTACAGGGCTTCAATGCCACATCTATTAATGTTGCCTATATCGGCGGCATCAGAAAGGAGAACCGTAAGATTGTCCCTGTCGACAACCGTACGCCGGAACAGAAGACTGCTCTCCGGGAACTGCTCGCCAAGCTTCATGCCAAATACCCTGATGCCCATATCATGGGACACCGAAGTATCTGGGGGGAAGACCATCCGGAGAAATGGAAAAAGGCATGCCCGTGTTTCAATGCCGTGGATGAATACAAAGACCTGTAGCGTATGAAGAATTTCATTTCATGGATTAAAAACTGGATATGGCTCGTCATCATCCTGTCCCTCTGGCTGATAACGGTTGTCGCTTTGGTGCTTGATGGGTGTGAATCTCACAGTCGCAAGCAGAAACTGGAGGAAATCAATGCCGCCATCGATGGCATGATAGCGCAGCCTGTACTCCTCGATGTGCTTGACGACTCATCGAGGGTCTATTCTGCTCCGGTCGCCACGGTGTCCAGGAGTAAAGTCAAGAAGCTTCTGCCGTCCAAGTCCCTGCTGAAGGACATCAATGTGAAGTCCTCACAGGTGGCTGCCGTGGACATCACGGCAAACGAGGTGTGCGACAGCGTCAAGATGCAGTCGCCGGATTCTGTTTTGCTCGCCCATGGAGCGCAGCCGTCGGAATTCTCCTACCATGACAAATGGGTGGATTTCCGCTTCTCTGCGTCCGATTCGGTGCTTCATTATTCCGTACGCGACTCCATCACTACTGTCGTCATCCGTGAGTACAAGCACCGCTTCCTCTTCTGGCGATGGGGCACGAAAGGGTATCACATCAAGATGGTGAACCACAATCCGCACTCCACGCTGAGATACAAGCAGTACATCAATACGGATTAGTTTTTCATATATTATTTTTCAAATTTTTTAAGTCTTGGGCATTGCGCTGTGAAGCGTGATGCTTTTTTTTATTATATAATACATAAAAGAAATATTATGTTTTACTTGCACATAACAAAAAATTTATGTACCTTTGCATCGTGATTAAGAAAAGGATGTCTAACTTAAAAAAAACAAAGCGAATGAATGAAGAATTAAAAAGGAAATCAAACGAAAGGAGACGGAAATCAAGGACTTGCTCCGGTTGAAAGACCTCGTCGGTGAAGACCTTGAAAAACAGATTGACATGAGGCTTGAAGATTTGAGCAAGCTGTACAAGAAAAGACAATGACAGATTTCAAAAGGGCTCCCTGTACAGGGAGTTCCTTTAAACATAAAACAAAGAGGACATATGGAAGATACTAAGAAACTACTTGCGGAATACAGGTCGCTCATGGGGCTTGACGATGCCGCAAGCGTGGCAAGAAAAGAAGAGATAGCGGAACTGCTGAAGAAATCAGCCACGGCAGGGACTCAAGAACAGGCAAGGGAGTTCGTAAAGGACAATCTGGCAAGAATAGATTCCGACATGGCGGTGTTGCGGCATAAGATAGACAGCGAGTCATACGGACTGTTGCCATTGTCATACATTGCTAAACGATACTTCGGCAAGTCGGCAGCATGGCTCTCGCAAAGATTGAACGGCACTCCTGTCAGAGGACACGTTTACACTCTCAATGACGAGCAGAAGTCCACGTTCAACAACGCACTGCAGGAAATAGGCGACCGCATAGCGTCGCTTCGCTTGGCTTGACAGAGTCGGGCATCCTTTTTATCACACCAGCCCTGAGGAATTTTCTCGGGGCTTTTCCATACCTTGACTATGTACACGGAAGAACAATACCAAATGGCTGACAGCATACTGGCCGACATATATAACACCGGTGGAGTGACAGACAGAAATTCGCTTGTCGGAGAACTGTACGAAAGATACGACTACTCGGAAACAACTGACATTACCTTGATGAAGCTGCAGGATGACGGCTTCATCAAATATGAAGGCAGATTCATCAAACTTACCAGACAGGGAGACAAAGCTGCAAGAATCAGCATGAGACGTTTCCACAAAGCAGAGAAAAGAAGAGAACGGCTCCTTACAATAAAGGAAATAATGGCCATTGTAGCATCGGCTCTCAGCGTGGGAGCGGCTATAGGATCTTTTATAACATACCTGATTTCCACAGGATGGTAAAAACAAGACCGAGAGCGAAGATTATCGCCCACACGCTTATCGTGTTCCATGTTGTCCTTCTCTCTACGGAGGACAGCATGTTCCTCAATTCATGAAATTCCCTTTCTGTCATATCGCATCCTTTTTTTTAAATCCATCGCAAATATAGTCCAAAAACGGCAAATGGCAAAACATCCGCCCCTCCATCCGCCCTTCCCGTCAGAATTTTACACCAAAAACAACAACTTTCCCCCATTTTCCTTGCCCCGTCCGATTCTTATGCGTATATTTGCAGCGGTCAAAAACGATAGTAGTCTATCCCGGAGAGCAGCGGTTATTGCTCAGCACAGATTGCGTGGGCTTTTTTTATGCCCATAATCTTACATACATGGCGGTTGCCATTCCGTAAAACTTGAATTTGCCCTTCGGGTAGAGACATCGTTTTTGACCAGCGGGATGTGCAGCCGCCTTTCTGTATCTCCGGCCCGGCGGATCCGGGAATGGTCAAAAACGATGCAAATATGCAACAGACATCAGCAATCCAGGCGCAGGAAGCTCAGCGCACGGGGGCGGAACTGGCTTTCGCCGACGTAAAGAGCACAGTAATCAACCATCTGGCGGCCATCAGCCGCTGGCTCGACCGCAAGTCGGAGTTCTATTCGCGCATAGCCGACTTCACGGTGACACGCCGCACCGTGCTGCGCGTCAACCTCATCACCGTATGCTTCTTCGTGGGCGTGGCGGCAGTGGAAGCCGCTCCCGTGGCGTCGCTCCTCTCAGCAGCCTGCGCCGCATGGACGGTGCGCAGACTCAACAAGAGTGAAATGAAGGAAAACGAAACAGCAGAGAAAGGAGGCACACTATGAATTACCACGAACTGACACCACAGGACAGGGAAAGGATAGAGCGTTGGAAGGAAACTCTTGAATGCAGCGAGGACGAGATGCTGGCAAAGCTGCTCGACGCCTACTGCCAGACGCGCAGCCCATTACCGGGAAAGAACCTGCAGGGCGACGACCTCGTGCCGGAGCCGAAGACCACCACGGAAATCTGCGACGACCTCATGGAGATGGAAGACACCATCTGCACGTCGTTTGTCTACGACTACATGGAGGCACACGGATACGGATTCGTGACAACGGAAGACGGAAAGCTGCGCTGGGCAATCTGGCGAGACATGTCGCCGCTGCAGGTGGATTGCTGACAGCAATGATGCGGTTTGCACACCGTAAACAGCATGTTTAGCCACCGTAAACAGCATAGATGATTACATTTTTAAACTCATACATTTTTTTTTACATTGTTCGGGCGTGCAGTTTGTGAAAATAGCACGCCTTTTCTTTATTCTTTTTTCTTGTAGATGTAAAATATAATCGCTAAATTTGTAACGGACAAAACAAAAAACGGAGGACAAGGATATGATCGAGACTTTCTGCATATTATCATTGATGGTTTGGATTGGCGTATTTATATGCGAGGCATTTAAAGGCACCGGCAAGGCTTCGTCTTCGCCTTCCGTACGCTGTGTCAAGACTTCGCGGACTGCGGAAAAAAACGCCAAGCCTCTTTTCGCATACGACCGCAAAAGGCAGAAAAAGGTGAAGAGGAGACATCGGGAATATGCAAAATGGAAAAAGACGGATCCGGAGAAATGGAACAAGTACAGACAATTCCTCAGAGATTCCGACTCGAGATACGATGAAGCAAAAGCCGGAGGCGAGGACATGAAGGCGTTTTGGGAGGAGGAAAGAACCCGTCGTGACGAGTTCGAGAAGATGATGAAAGAAACTGAAAACTGAACTGATTCCACGTATTTTCCCACCATATATATAAGTGCTACTTTTGGCAAGTAATAACCAAAGGTAGCACTATTTTTTTTATGGCAACAACCCAGACTTTTGAAACCATCATAAGACTCAACTCGCAGGAGGCGAAGAACAACCTGGAGCAGTTGAAGAAGAAAGTGGACGACCTCAAGGCCGCCCGGGACAAGGCGATACAGTCTAAGGCCGACAGCAGCTTCGTCAAGGACCTCAACAAGGACCTGAAGGCCGCACGCGCCGAACTGCGCTCTTACGAGACCAACGTTTCCAATACTGTCAAGACAATAGAGGACCTTTCTTCATCGTCTGTCAAGGACGTGAAGAAAGCCATGCGTGCGCTGAAGCAGGAAATGGAAAAGACTACGGATCCTGAAGACTATGTAAAACTTCAGGCTCGGTGGGAGGAGTGCAAACAGCGTGTGGATGAGTTCTCGCATGCCGTGGAATTGAGCGAAAGGAGGGTGAAAAGTCTTGAGAATGTGATGAATAATCTCAAGACCGCTTCTCTCAACGACCTTACAGGAGCATCCGGCACCTTGCAGAGTCAATTGGCAGGGATGAACCCACAGTCTGACGAATACAACCTGAAGGCGGCACAGCTCGCCACTGTCAGACAGCGCATCGACGAAATCAACGCCAGCCAGAAGGCCGCCAACACCACTATCGACAGGTATAACCAGGAGATACAGCAAGCCACGGCAAAGTCTTCTGACCTGCAGCGCGAAAACGAACTGATAGATCGCACGCTGAAGAATATCAGCGGCTCCACCATGCGCGACCTCGATTACTCGCTGAAGCTCGTCAACGAACAGCTGCGAGGCACTAAGCAGGGTACGGAGGAATATGAAAAGCTGACCAAAAGCGCAAAGCAGCTGAAGACGCAGATTGCCGCCATCAACGACGAGCAGAAAGAGCAGAAGAGCGCATGGAGCAGGATGGTGGACATTTTCAACGTGAACTTCGGAGCCATCACGCAGGGTATAGTGGCGCTCTCCGGACTGTCGTTCACCATACGCAAGTGTACCGATGCTTATGCCGAGATGAACCAGGAGATGTACAACGTGACGAAGTACACGGGGCAGACCATCGGACAGGTGGAGGAGATGAACGAGGACTTCAAGAAGCTTGATACCCGCACTTCACGCACCGAGCTGAACCAGCTTGCCGAAGCTGCAGGACGCTTGGGCATACAGAGCAAGGAGAAGATTGAGGAGTTCGTGGATGCCGCCGACAAGATAAACGTGGCGCTCGGCGACGACCTCGGGCAGGGGGCCGTAGACAAGATAGGAAAGCTCGCCACCATGTTCGGAGAGAGCGACCGCTTGGGCTTGCGTGGTGCCATGCTCGCCACGGGTTCTGCCGTCAACGACCTTGCACAGAGCTCCTCTGCCAATGCCGGATACATCGTAGACTTCACCGCCGACCTCTCCGGAGTGGCAAGCCAGGCGAATATGGCACAGTCGGAGATTATGGGTCTCGCATCGGCTCTCGACCAGAACATGCAGGAGGAGGCGACATCCGCCACCGTGTTCTCGCAGCTCATCACCAAGATGTTCCAGAATCCGCAGAAGTTCGCAAAGCTCGCCGGCATGGAGGTGGAGAAGTTCACCAAGCTGCTCAATACCGATGCCAACGAAGCCTTGCTCACCTTCCTTCAGACCATGTCCAACAAGGGTGGCTTCGATGCTCTCGCACCCATGTTCTCCGAGATGGGACTGGAAGGAACGCGTGCCGTGGGCGTGCTCTCTGCCGTGGCTTCACACCTGGACCAGGTGAGGGCGGCACAGCAGACCGCAGCTCAGTCATACAAGGACGGCACGAGCGTAGTGGACGAGTTCAACGTGCAGAACCAGACCGTGCAGGCGGAACTCGACAAGGCGAAGAAGGCTTTCAACGACCTCTGCGTCGACCTCGGAGAGAAACTCCTCCCCGTGGCGCGCTACACCATATCCACCACGTCGCTCGGAGTGAAGGTGCTGTATGAACTCACCATGTTCATCCCAAAGCACATCGCAGCAATAGCAGCCGTCGCCACGGCATTGCTCTTCTACAACGGCGTGCTCTCAGTAGCCATCATCAAGCGCAAAGCGCTCACGGCGGCTACAAAGATAGCGGAAGCCACCGACAAGGCTTTCACAGCCACGCAGCTGTTGATGAAGAACGCTCTCGTTGCCCTGCACGCGGTATGGGCACTGCTCACGAAGGGTGTTGCCGGATATACCGCCGTGATGAGGGCGGCCAAGATAGCAAGCCTGACAAATCCGTGGACGGCTCTCGCCACGGTACTTACCGGTGTGGGCGTGGCGGTATACTATGCCGTGAAGGCATGGAGCGCACACAGGAAAGCCATGCACGACAACCTTCAGAGCGTGAAGGAGGCTAATGCCGTAAAGAAGCTGCAGGCATCGCTCAGCAAGGAGGCTGCCGAGAAGACGTATGACGAGAAGGTGAAGATTGAACAGCTCACCAAAATCATCCGCTCCAACGTCTATACCGTGGGGGAGCGACGGAAAGCCGTGGAAAAGCTGCAGGAGATAATTCCGGATTACCATGCATCCATATCGAGGGAAGGGCAGCTCTATAATGAGAACACCAAGGCAATAAAGGACTTTATCGCCGAACTCGACCGGGCGGCTTTGGCACAGGCTATATATTCGCGCAAGGTGGAGATTAACAAGCAGAAGCTCTCGCTTGAGTTCAGCAAGAGCAAGGCGCAGGGGTCGCTGAAGGCTGTGTTTGCGGAGCGGCAGGCGCATCCGCAGAAATACCGTTCAAGGAAAACGCCTTCCATGTCGGCATATTCCACGAACATGAAGGATGACCAGGAAACCAACGGTTACCTTATATCAAACAAAAAGCAGGAGGAAATACACAGGAAACGTATTGCCACTTATGACAGCGAACTGAAGATTAAGGACAGGGAAAACAAATACCTCGACAGCCTGCTCAGCAAGGACTCGAACCTCAGCAAGGCGTACAATAAGGTCGTGCTCGGCAATACCGCCACCTCTACTCCTGGATCCGCAGGAACAGGAGCCGGGTCCGGCTCCGCTGCAACCGGAGGCAAGGGCGGCAAGGGCGGCAGCAAGACTGACCCTAACGATGAGAGGTACAAGAAGGAGAGCGAGGCTCTGAAGAAGCACCTCGATGAAGAGCAGCTCACCCTGTCGCAGCAGCTGCAGGGCAGGAAGATTACCGAAGAGCAGTTCGACGCGGAGTCGTACAAGCGGAAACAGGACTACTATGCTCAGCTCTTCGCCCTGCAGACCAAATACGGCAAGGACTCCACAGCCACACAGCAGGCTATGGTGGACGCATCGATGGCGGAAGCCAAGAGGCTTGCAGATCTCGACGAGCAACACATGAAGGAGTCGCTTGATGCTCGTCTGCGCTCCTACGACGAGGAGCAGATGGCTCTCATACGACAGCGCACAAGCGGGCAGATTACTGAAGAGGAATACAACGAGAAGCTGAAGCAGGCGGAGATTCTATATCATCAGGACCGCCTGGCGATAATTCGGGAGTATGGCGGCGACGAGCTGCAGGAACAGAAGTGGCTGCTCGACCAGGAACTGGAGGACCTGAAGCAGACGGAGGAGGAGAAGAAGAAGGCGCGCCTCGATACGCTCAACCATAAGTTGGAGACCACAGACTCGTATGACGGTAAGCGTGCCGTTATCCAGAAGATGTATGACGAGCAGCTTATCACATACGAGGATTACCAGGACAAAATGACGCAGATTGCACAGCAGAAGGCGCAGGCACGGCAGGCGGTGATGCAGCAGGCGTTCGATAGCGTCAACCAGATGCTTTCGGCTGCATCGCAGTACTCTCAGGCGTGCTCCGACCTTGAGGTGGCACGCATCACGGCAAACTACGACAAGCAGATTGAAGCTGCAGGCAGCAACTCTAAGAAGAAAAAGAAACTGGAGGAGCAGCGAGACAAGGAGATTGCCGCTGCAAAGAAGAAGGCTAACAAGCGCGCTATGGTGATGGAGCTGGCTCAGGCAGTGGCTTCCACTGCCATGGCGGCAATTAACGCTTATTCTTCTGCAGCCCAGGTGCCGTTTGTGGGATATCTCCTCGCTCCTATAGCGGCGGCTACAGCCACGGCTGCCGGACTCCTGCAGATTGCCACCATCAAGAAACAGCACCAGACGCAGGAGGCGACAGGATACTATGAGGGAGGTTTTACCGGAGGAAAGCGGTACAGGCGTGAGGCTGGCGTGGTGCACGAAGGGGAGTTCGTGGCAAACCACATGGCGGTGAACAATGCGCGGATCCTTCCTGCCCTGCAGCTTATAGACCAGGCACAGCGCAACAATACCGTGGGCAGGCTGACGGAAGCCGACGTGAGCCGTGCATTGGGGCAGAACGCTACCGTGGTGTCGGCACCGAACATTACGGTGAACAGCAGCAGCGATGAACTGACGGCCACCATGGGCGAGGCAAGGGACGTGATAGACCGCCTCTCGGCTATTCTCGCAGCAGGCATTCATGCATCGGTCTCCATCGACGGTCCTGACGGGGTGGCTCATCAGTATGATACATTCAACAAAATGAATTCAAGGAAATAAAAGACAGGCTATGATACATTGCACTATTGACGGGAAGGTGGGGTATCCCACCACTACAGACAGGATAAAGGTGACGTACGAGAACCAGTATATCAATGATTCAGGCTCATACACCTATGACATTTCGTTTCCCATGGCGATACACGAGAACCAGCTGCTCTTCCATAACATTCACCGCTTCGACGTGAAGAAGAAGATGGCTGCCTTCGAGGAATGCCGCTTGTATGTGGACAACAGGCTCGTGATGAGCGGCAAGGGCACGGTGATTTCCATCTCCGATACGGTGGTGAAGCTGCAGATCGTTGGCGGCAAGTCGCGCATCAAGTACAATTCCAACTTCGAGAATCACTACATCGATGAGATTCCGTTCCCTGCTGTCCGTCTCAACAGAGGCATAGATACAGAGGGGTATGCCAAGCTGGGGATGCAGACGGTGGACATGTCGATGAATCCGTCATTCGTGATGATCGACCTCCGCAAGAGCAGTTATGTCGGTGAAGAGGGAATAGCCGTGTTCAATCCCATCTATGACGAGACGAACAACGTCATGTCGAATTTCTTCGTCCGTCTGCAGTATGCAAAACTTACTGTGAACGGTACGCCTTATCCCGTTGACAAGGCTTATACCTATATGACGAATGCTGCAGTACAGCCGTATCTGCTATACGTGCTGCGCAAGGTTCTGGAATATGAGGGCTACACCATTACGACAAACGGGCTCGACAAGGATCCATGGAACAGGCTTGTCATTGCCAGCGCACGGCGTTCATGCCGTATCGCTGACGCTCTGCCTCATTGGACGGTGTATAAGTTCATAGAGGAAGTGAGAAAACTCTTCAATGCCTCGTTCGTCTTCAACGAGGTGAAGAAGACGGTGGAGATTAGATGTACAGGCGAGCTGTACAATAACGATACCGTGTGTTATGATGCCCTCGATGAGTACTCATGCGAATATGACGAGGACGGGCTGCAGAACATTGCAACATCTAATGTGGCGTACGCCCTGGCAGAAAGCGAGAACCGGTCATGGAAGGATGTCATACCGCAGGACGTGATGAAAAGGTTCGAAGTCCGTGAGTGCACCACCACGTCTGAGATGCATGATGTGATGGAGAAGATGACCAGGAAGGAGCGTATGACGACAATCTTCAAGGTAATGACCTCACGCTGTTACTATATCTCAGCAATGCAGGCTACGAATGCGGCAAAGCCCGACGACTTGACGGAACAGGTGGTGATGTGCGGATTCTTCAATCCGCTGATAAGGGACATGGACAGCAGTTCGACGGAGGAACTGGATATATCGCCGGTGGCGTTCGGATGGCTTGACAGGTATTGCTTCCTGAAGGGTGCGCCGGCCGATGAGAAGTTCTTTATGTATGCGTCCGACGAAATAGGAAACTATAAGGCATACACTCCTTCGACAGTCAACGCGCATGAACCGTCCGCGGAGGACTATACGCAGGACGATGACGGCGAATACTTCCTCTCGGTCCAGAATGCCATCGACGGGGAAGAGGATGATACGGCAGAGGAGGATGCGGACGACAAACTGCAGATAATGTTCCAGGGACGGCAGGTGGCGAACCTCAAGATGGCTTCGTCGTTTGCCCCATCAGCAACTGAAGACGGCGAATCCTATTGGTGCAGGTATCCTACGCCGTACACCGACTGGAGACCGGTGCATGGCTGGCCAATAGGCCTGGAGGAGAAAGGCTCCCTCAGTCTTGAACTCTCGCCGTTCTTCTCTGCGGATACGGAAATCGACAAGAACAACCTCCTCTGCATCAAGTTCGTCACCGACGAAATCCCTGACCCGTCCGGGATATACACATTCCACAACAAGCGGTTCATCTGCCAGAAGGTAGAGCTGCAGGTGGGGACGGAAGGCATCGACAGACTGAAGACGGGTTATTTTTACGAGAAACTTTAGTTATATTCTTGTTTTTATAGTATGGGGGAGCGGTGAGTGATCATAGCTCCCCTTTATAGTGTTTGGTCTCCTCGTGGATGAGTTTCGGGCGCTTCAGGTATTTGTTCGTCACCGAGATGTCGCTGTGGCGTGCCTGGTCTCTTGCCACGACTATTCCTTCAGCATTGGCAAGGTCTCTGATTCCGGAATCCTTCAGACTGTAGAACTGGTAACTCTGCGGAAAGCCCAGGGCGTCCCTCATCTTCTTCCATTCCACTCTGAAACGGTTCACGTAAACCTGCTCCTCTCCCGGTGTCAGGTTCTTGCCGAAGAGATACTCATGCGAAGGATGGTCGAAGACATGCTGCTCGATCATCTCCTTCAGCACGCAGTCGTTCAGGGCCACGGTCTGTCCCTTCCTGTTCTTCGACACCTCCGGACAGACATACACCGACTGCTCTGTTATGCTTATGTCGCCTATCTTTATGTAGCGCAGCTCATCCGGACGGATTAGAGTGTAGTACTCCATCAGACAGGCAAGGTAGAACGGAGGGTTGTATCTGGAGGTCCATTCCTTCACCTTGCGCAGGTCGGCGGCTGTAAGCTGCTCGCGGAACTTCTCCGATTCCTTCATCATGTGCACCTCTTCCACGGGATTCGTGTCCAGGTATTGTCTGTCTTTGAGCCATGTGGCGAAGGTAGAGAGCCATGTGCGGTAATTGTTCCTTGTCTTCGCCGAAACGTCCTTGTCCAGGATAAGGTAATCGAGGAAATCCACCACGAAAATCCGGTCGAATTGGTAAATATATGTTATACGTGTCCCGCTTTCCGACAGAAAAATCTTCAATTGGTTCAGCCTGCTGCGGTAGTCTATTGCAGTCTTTGTCTTCAGGATGTTCTTGCTCTCAGCTATGTCGATATACTCCTCATAGCGTTCTATCACGACATCGAACTTCGTGTACTGGCGTGTCTTTTTCGCCTTTGTCCACGGGTTCCATCCGGCCTTCAGCTTCTCAAACAGGTTGTGCATGAGGATGAACGCCATCTCTTCACGGAGCTTGTGTGTGCGGTATCTGTCGAGCATGTACTTCTTTCTCCTCATGCCGTCAATTGACGGGTCATAGGCAAAGAAGTCGACATACCATTTCTTCCCCTTGTGCAGCTTGGGAAGAGTGAACTCTACTATTACTTTAGTAGAAAGCAGATCTTTTTCTGGAATATACATTTTTTTTACATTGTTCGGGCTCTGCCAACCAATGCAACTATGTTCACAATGTTGAATCGTGTCTCGTTTCTGTCCCTGTCATATTACGAGAATTGCTCAGAATGCCTGTCTGAATAGGCTTTCTGAGCAATGTAGTTGCGGAGGCAGGACTCGAACATGCGACCTCCAGGTTATGAGCCTGGCGAGCTACCAACTGCTCCACTCCGCGATATTGATTATTTGTGCATTTCTTGATTGCGTGTGCAAAGGTATGAAGTTTTTGGGAAACTGCAAAACTTTTCAGCGGAAATCTTTAGTATTTGGTGTAATATTGACTTGCATCAATGGAATAATGCCGTATTTGTTGATTCGAATCGGTATTTGGGACGTTTTGATGTGTGCGGTGAAGGGATTGCCGAAATATGATAGCGTTCCCGTTCAGAATGTTTGGTACGAACGTGATGGATGCGGAGGAGAGATTGCGGCGGAATGGCTTATATGGGTCCGTAATATATGGACATTTGGGTTTGGCAGATTGTTGTCTATAGGTCGGTAGCGGATATTTCGGATTCGTGTCGGAAGGGCATTATATAATAAGGTGTGCAGGGTGTCTGTGGCAGGATGAGAAGAGGACATTCATATTTATAACACTCAAAAACAGTCATTAGCACGTTTAATTTGTCAGGGGTGAATGCTCGTGGTGAAGGCTTGTGGATATCCAGTTTCCGTGCGGAGGTTTATGTGGCTAATAAAGGTGGCGACAGGTCGTAAACAGACTGTTGGGGTTAAAAAAGATGTAAAAACAGAACATAAATGGTTATTTATTTTGCAATTTCCATAGAAATAAATACTTTTGCACATGTTAATGGCCGTGTGCAAGAAGACGGGATGTGCATCGAGGGTACAATCGGTGTGTGTCTGAGCGCCATGGCCGGTGGAACATACACGGAACACTTATCATATTATCATGTCAATATCAAAGACCCGACAGAAGTTGGTTGATGTGGCAAGACAGTTGTTTGCCCGCAACGGACTCGAAAACACCACTATGAACGATATCGCCCAGGCTTCAGGCAAGGGGCGCCGCACGCTGTATACCTATTTCAGCAGCAAGGAAGACATCTATTATGCCGTGATAGAGGGAGAGCTGGAGCGCTTGTCGGACAAGCTTGACGAGGTGGCGGCGAGGAATGTCAGGCCTCAGGACAAGATCATCGAACTGATATACACCCATCTGAGCATGATAAAGGAAACCGTGGTGAGAAACGGTAATCTGAGAGCCGCCTTCTTTCGCAACATCTGGATGGTGGAGAAGGTGAGGAAGCATTTCGACGAGGATGAGATAGAACTCTTCCGCAAGGTGTATACCGACGGCAAGCGCGAAGGAGAGTTCGACATCGACAACGTGGAACTCGTAGCCGACATCACCCATTATTGCATCAAGGGACTGGAAGTGCCCTATATCTGTGGCCGCCTGGGTCATGGCATCACTCCTGAGGCGAGCAAACCGCTTGTCGCCAAGGTGGTATACGGTGCGCTGGGCAAGAACACGAACAAGAATTCAGACAGTGCGCGTCAGGATTGAAGCGTCAGGCAGTTTCATCCTTCTCCGCGCTCAGAATCCGGGGGCGGTGACGGGTAGGTAGAGATACAGTATATACATATTATAAATATAAATACAACGAAAATGGGATTATTAACAGGTAAGACAGCACTCGTAACGGGTGCGGCACGCGGCATCGGTAAGGCTGTCGCAATGAAATTCGCCCAGGAGGGTGCAAACATCGCATTCACAGACCTCGTGCTCAACGACGATATGGCAGCAGGCCTTGAGGCCACACGCAAGGAAATCGAGGCACTCGGAGTGACCTGCCGCGCTTATGCCGGCAACGCTGCCGACTTTGCCGAGACAGAGAAGACCGTGAAGCAGATCCATGCCGACTTCGGTTCTATCGACATCCTCGTGAACAACGCCGGAATTACAAAAGACGGACTTATGCTGCGTATGACAGAGGCTCAGTGGGACGCTGTGCTGAACGTCAACCTGAAGTCAGCCTTCAATTTCATCCACGCTTGCTCTCCAATCATGTTGCGCCAGCGCGGTGGTTCTATCATCAACATGGCTTCTGTAGTGGGTGTCCACGGCAATGCAGGCCAGTGCAACTATGCCGCTTCAAAGGCCGGTATGATAGCTCTCGCCAAGAGTATCGCCCAGGAGCTCGGACCTAAGGGCATCCGTGCCAACGCCGTTGCTCCAGGCTTCATCGAGACAGCCATGACAGCCCAGCTGCCAGAGGATATCCGCAAGGACTGGATGAAGAAGATTCCATTGCGCCGTGGCGGTCAGACAGAAGACATCGCCAACGTATGCCTCTTCCTGGCTTCAGACATGTCAAGCTATGTCAGCGGTCAGGTTATCCAGATCGACGGCGGAATGAACATGTAATTCAGATACATATCTAAGGTTTAGAGAAGCTCGTCCACTGTGCCTTCATTCCGGAAGGGTAGGGGTGAGCTTCTTTTTTTTTGAAGTTTTTTATCCATCAGGCATGAACGTAGTTTACGAAGACAACCATATCATCATCGTCAACAAGCGCAGCGGAGAGATTGTGCAGGGCGACAAGACCGGCGACAAGCCGCTCTCCGACACCGTGAAAGAGTATATCAAGGAGGCGTATGCCAAGCCCGGCAACGTGTTTCTCGGCGTGGTACACCGCTTAGACCGTCCGGTGAGCGGACTTGTGGTCTTTGCGCGCACGTCGAAAGCCCTGTCGCGGCTCAATGACATGTTCCGTACGGGCGACGTGCACAAGACATATTGGGCGCTCACCAAGAATCGTCCGCCCCACGAGGAAGGAACGATAGAGAGCTGGCTCGTGAGAAACGAGAAGCAGAACAAGAGCTATAGCTACGACCGCGAGAAACCCGGTGCCAAGAAGGCGATACTGAAATACAAGGTGATCGGTGCGACAGACAACTACACCCTCATCGAAGTGAAGCTCCTCACCGGCCGTCACCATCAGATACGCTGCCAGCTCGCAAGCATCGGCTGTCCTATCAAGGGCGACCTGAAGTATGGTGCCAAACGCAGCAATCCCGATGGCAGCATCTCGCTGCTCGCCCGCAGGGTGGAGTTTGTGCATCCTGTCTCCAAGCAGCCGATATGCGTTGAGGCTCCCGTTCCGGAATTGCCGGAGTGGAAGACGTTCGGGAATTGATGATTCCAGAACGGGGTGCCCCTTTGTTGGGGTCTTATTTATGGCTTTATCAGTTAAAATATAAAAAATGTGAGTCTGCTCGCTTTAAATTTAGTATTTTTGCAAATCATTTGTGGAACATTTGCAAATCTATTATTGGCATAAAACATTAACAACAATATAACTTGATGAAACAATTTAGATTAGTTGACAATATACTCGGATGGCTCGCCTTCCTTATTGCGGCCTTTGTATATTGCAGCACTATCGAGCCGACAGCCAGTTTCTGGGACTGTCCGGAGTTTATTACAACAGGTTACAAACTTGAGGTCGGTCACCCGCCTGGCGCACCGTTCTTCATGCTCACCGCCAACCTCTTCTCCCATTTTGCCAGCGACCCGTCGCAGGTGGCGAGGATGGTCAACACCATGAGCGCCCTGCTCAGTGCCACGTGTATCCTGTTCCTCTTCTGGACCATCACGCATCTGACGCGTAAGTTGCTCCTCAACGGATGGGAAGACCTCACCAAGTCAAAGCTCATCGCCATCGAGGCGAGCGGAATGGTGGGTGCGCTGATATACACGTTCAGCGACACCTTCTGGTTCAGCGCCGTAGAGGGCGAGGTCTACGCCTATTCGTCAGCCTTCACCGCAGTGGTGTTCTGGCTCATACTGAAGTGGGAAGACCATGCCGACGAGCCCCATAGCGACCGCTGGCTCGTGCTCATCATGTATATGACGGGATTGAGCATCGGTGTCCACCTGCTCAACCTGCTCTGTGTGCCTGCAATCGTGCTCGTATATTACTATCGCAAATTCCCGAATGCCAACGGCAAGGGCTCTCTCGTGGCGCTCTTCATCTCGTTCATCATCGTTGCGGCGATACTCTATGGAGTAGTGCCAGGCATCATCAAGGTGGGCGGATGGTTCGAGCTCTTCTTCGTCAACACCCTCGGCTTCAGCTTCAACACAGGAGTGATAATATACATCATGCTGCTCGTGGCCACCGTGGTGTGGGCTATCTACGAGAGTTTCAACGGCAACAACGGCTTGAGGGGCAACCTCTCGTTCGTGCTCTCCGTTGGCCTGCTCGGTATTCCGTTCTATGGATTCGGATGGTCGGCAGTGGTAATCGGAGTCGTGGTGCTGATAATATTGTATCTCGCCCTGAAATACAAGAAAGACGGCAAATACCTCATCACCGCCCGTATGAAGAACACCATGCTGCTCTCCATGCTGATGCTGATGATAGGTTATTCCACATACGCCGTAATCGTGATCCGTTCTACCGCCAATCCGCCGATGGACCAGAACTCTCCGGAGGATATCTTCACTCTGGGCAGCTATCTCAGCCGCGACCAGTATGGCGACCGTCCGCTGTTCTACGGACAGGCATACACCTCACAGGTGAAATTCGACGAAGACGGACAGTATTGCATTCCTTCTAAGACCATCGGAGAACCGGTGTACCAGCGCAAGGAGAAAGCAAGCAAGGACGAGAAAGACTCATACTTCATAGTGAACACCAAAGACAAGTATAACTATGCCCAGAACATGGTGTTCCCACGTATGTACGACTCATCCCATGCCGATGCCTACGAGAGCTGGATGGGCGGAGTAGACGGATATAACGTGGACTACGACAGATGCGGAGAGCCTATCCAGGTGAAGATGCCTACACAGCTCGAAAACATCCGCTTCTTCCTTTCATATCAGTGCAACTTCATGTACTGGCGCTACTTCATGTGGAACTTCGCCGGTCGTCAGAACGACCTGCAGGGCAATGGAGAGCTGGAGCACGGAAACTGGATTTCAGGAATACCGTTCCTTGACAACTTGCGTCTCGGCGACCAGAGCAAGCTCCCTGATGACCTCAAGGAGAACAAGGGACACAACGTGTTCTATTGCTTGCCGCTGCTGCTCGGTCTTATCGGACTCTTCTGGCAGGCACTTGCCAAGGGCGACAAGGGAACAAAGCAGTTCTGGGTGGTGTTCTTCCTCTTCTTCATGACCGGACTCGCCATCGTGATTTACCTCAACCAGACACCTATGCAGCCTCGTGAGCGCGACTATGCCTACGCAGGATCATTCTATGCCTTCGCGATATGGTGCGGAATGGGTGTGGCAGCAATTATCGACCTGATAAGAGAGAAGTTCAAGAAAGACAATGTAGCATTGGCAGCAGCCATCTCGGTTGCCTGTCTGCTCGTGCCGATACAGATGGCAAGCCAGACATGGGACGACCACGACCGCAGTGGAAGATATACCTGCCGCGATTTCGGACAGAACTATCTCATGTCATTGCAAGACAAGGGCAATCCGATCATCTTCACCAACGGCGACAACGACACCTTCCCTCTCTGGTATGACCAGGATACAGAGGGAATCCGTACCGACGCCCGTGTCTGCAACCTGTCGTATCTGCAGACCGACTGGTATATCGACCAGATGGTGCGCCCGGCATACGACTCGCCCTCGCTGCCAATCACATGGCCGAGACTCGACTACTGCTCAGGCACCAACGAATACATCGAGGTGCATCCAGACGCCAAGCAGGAGGTGCTCAACTTCTATAAGGAGTATCCGGAGCAGGCAAAGGCACAGTGGGGCGACAATCCGTTCGAACTCAAGAACGTGTTGAAATACTGGGTGCGCAGCCGCGACAAGGACAGCCACTTCATCCCTACCGACACACTCTATGTGACGATAGACAAGGACGCCGTGCGCAAGAGCGGCATGATGATGGCGAGCGACACCATTCCAGACCGCATGGTAATCTCGCTGAAGGGCAAGAACGCCCTCTACAAGAGCGACCTCATGATGCTCGAGCTCATCGCACAGAGCAATTGGGTGCGTCCTATCTATGTGGCGATGACCGTGGGACAGGAGAACTACATGAACCTCGGCGACAACTTCATTCAGGAGGGACTCGCCAACCGCATCACGCCGTTTACCACAAACAAGGGCAACGCTAAGAACTTCGACACGGAGAAGACATACTACAACGTGATGAAGCGATTCAAGTTCGGCGGTCTCGACAAACCGGGACTCTATCTCGACGAGACCGTGATGCGCATGTGTAACACCCACCGCAAGCTGATGTCGACCCTCGCCCTGCATCTCATCATAGAGGGCAAGAAAGACAAGGCAGCCAAGGTGCTCGCCTATGCCGACAAGATGATGCCGGCATACAACGTGCCGGTGAACTTCATGAGCGGAGGTCTCGACTATGCCGCCGCCTACGCCGAGATCGGCAACAAGGCGAAGGCAAAGCAGATGCTCGGATATGTGGTGAAGAACGCGGAGCAGTATGCCAACTGGTATCTCTCGCTCAGCCAAGACCGCTTCCTCATGTCGCAGCGCGACTGCATGCTTCAGCTTTATGTCTTGAACCAGGCGCTTGAGGTGGCAAACAGTTTCGACCCGGCTGAGGCACGCCGCATCAACGGTATCCTGAACCGTGTGGCACAGCAGTATTCAGCAAGAGGCGGACAGATGCCGCAGGAATAAGATGAACTTTCAGACAGTCTATCGCATGACAGCCTACAACCCCATGATGACAGTGGAGTAGGGCGGAAACAGGCGATAGACTGTCTTCTCATATCATATCTCTAACGAGAAAACAACAAGACAAAATATGTTTATAGAGCAACCGGCAATATGGTTGCGCTGGCTATATCCCAGAGCGACATGGAGGATGGACAAGAATGAGCGTGCTGTATACCTCACGTTTGACGATGGTCCTATCCCCGAGGCAACACCATTCATTCTGAAGACTCTCGCTGAGTTCGGTGTCCATGCCACTTTCTTTATGGTGGGCGACAATGTGCGCAAGCATCCTGAGCTGTACGACCAAATCGTGGCGGCAGGTCATCAAGTGGGCAACCACACCTTCAACCACTGGGGAGGATTCAAGCATACCACGCGTTCCTACAGTGAGAACGTGCAGAAAGCCAACGATCTCATACATAGCCACCTCTTCCGTCCGCCACACGGATGGATGCGCTGGGAACAGTATTTCTGGGTAGGCCGCAAGTATCGCATCGTGATGTGGGATCTCGTGACCCGCGACTACAGTAAGTGGATGACAGCCGATGATATCGTTGCCAACGTGAAGCGCTATGCCCGCAACGGATCGATAATCACCTTCCATGATTCGCTCAAGAGCATCGACAAACTGCATTATGCTTTGCCAGAGTCGCTGCGCTGGCTCAAGGAACAAGGATATGAGTTCAAGACTTTTGAATAACAGATTATGGAGAATATAGGAAAAGACAAAGTGCTCGCCGCTGTGGTGCGCACTTTTTTTAAGTATTTCACTCTCGGAGTGATAGAAGGCAAGTCTGCCGACAGTGCCGACATGACCGTGTATGAGCCGAAGAACGTTAAGAAGGTGATGTCTGAGCATATCGAGGATGTGTCGAGGATTTTCAATCAGGAAGTGTTCTTCGCCATCTCCCGTATCAATTACGTGGAAGAAGAACTGGAGCGCGAGCTGCAGGCTTTCGTAGCTGCCGGCAACAAGACCACGCCGATGGATCTGATGCGCTTCGCCTGCCGTTCAGATGAGTTCTATGATGTGATGGTGTGCGAATACAAGCGCAATTTCGAGTCGCTGCTCTGTGGTTCCTTTGCCACACTCTCCAAGGCGTGTGAGAGCTTCACGGAGTGTGAGGCGCTCGGTAGCATCGCCGTAGACATGGCTGAGAATATCATAAACAGAATTGCCCACCAGGCGTATGGCGAGGGAAAGAAGCTGGTGGCAGAGTGATTGCATAGCAGTCTGTCAATATAAACTGCTTTTGTAAGATTTGCTATTCGTCCCTCCCCTACGGGGGAGGTTAGGTGGGGGCTAGTGTAATTATGCGATGGTTATCATCTGTATTGTATTCTTTTCCACTGACTTCAGCCCCCTCTCGTTCTCCCCCGTAGGGGAGATGCAGATTACTTTTCTTGCATAAGTTGCTTTTAGTGTATGGCAGCTGTAGGTTACTTTTCTTGCATCAGAAGCTGTTAGTCTATGACGGCTCCAGATTGTCTTCTCAAACATAGGGGAAATGGTTCGAAATTGGGCACGGGGCTTGCCCATATTGGGCAAGCTGCTTTCTCACATGGGGCAAGCTGCTTTCTCACATGGGGCACGTTTCTTGCTTCGGGTGTTGCCCCTCTTGGGCATTTTTTTGTCCATTATCAGTATAAAATAAAACGACGCGGTTCAAGGTGTTGTCCTTCGAACTGCGTCGTTTGTTTATCTTGATTGTCTTACATCTAGTGCATCATTGTCTTACATGTAGTGCATCATTGTCTTACATGTAGTGCATTATTATCTTTGATGTTTCCCATCGCTGATTTTTGATGTCATATATCGGTGTGCTTCACCTCCTTTATCTTTGATGCTTCACACCAATTGAATGTAGCCTTACTGCATGTCATACACCACCTGCATCAGCTTCTTTCCGATAGCGTCAGCCTCTTCTATTGTCTGCGCCTCGCTGTAGACACGGATGATTGGTTCGGTGTTGCTCTTGCGCAGATGAACCCACTTGTCGGGGAAGTCAATTTTCACACCGTCGATGTCGGTAACCTTCACATCCTTCTCGCCGGCAAACATCTCCTTCACCTTCACGAGGATAGCGTCGACGTCGGTTGACGGAGTGAGGTCGATGCGGTTTTTGGCGATGAAATAGTTAGGGAAGGACTTGCGCAGTTCGCTCACCTTCATACCCTTCTTAGCCAGTGAAGAGAGGAAGAGGGCGATGCCCACGAGAGCGTCTCTACCGTAGTGGCTCTCAGGATAGATCACTCCGCCGTTGCCTTCGCCACCGATGAGAGCTCCCACCTCCTTCATCTTTGTCGTCACGTTCACTTCACCCACGGCAGCAGCAGTGTAGGTGCCGCCGTAGCGCTCTGTTACGTCTCTTAAGGCTCTTGTACTGCTCAGGTTGGAAACGGTGTTACCGCCACCCTTGGTGTTAGCCAGGATATAGTCGGCAACAGACACGAGAGTGTATTCCTCGCCGAACATCTTTCCGTCTTCGCAGATGAAAGCCAGACGGTCAACATCTGGGTCCACCACGATACCCAGGTCGTAGCCGCCATTTGCCATCTCGCCCATGATGCCACCGAGATTCTTCTCCAGCGGTTCAGGATTGTGGTTGAAATCTCCGTCAGGGATGCCGTTCAGAATCTTGTATTCCACTCCGAGAGCTTCGAAAAGATTCGGCAGTATGATGCCGCCCACAGAGTTGATGGTGTCTACGCATACTTTGAAATGTGCGTTCCTGATTGCCTCTCTGTCTACGAGAGCGAGGTTGAGCACAGAGTCGATATGCTTCTTGTTGAACGTGTCGTCCTTCTTGTATTGGCCCAGATGGTCAACGTCGCAATAGTTGAAGTCTTCCTTCTCGGCAATCTCAAGCACTTCGTTGCCGTCAGCCTTTGTGAGGAACTCGCCTTCGTTGTTCAGCAGTTTCAGTGCGTTCCACTGGCGAGGGTTGTGGCTGGCTGTGATGATGATACCACCGGCAGCCTTCGACATTATAACGGCAAGCTCCGTAGTAGGAGTGGTGGCAAAACCGATGTCGAGCACGTCGTAGCCCATGCCAATCAATGTACCGCACACCACGCTGCGAACCATCTCGCCGCTGATGCGTGCGTCTCTGCCCACAACGATGGTGTTGCTGTCAGATTTTCCGCTCTTGCGGATGAATGTGGCGTATGCCGTCACGAATTTCACTATGTCCAGCGGATTCAGCGTGTCGCCTGTCTGTCCGCCTATCGTTCCGCGGATACCGGAAATAGACTTTATCAGTGTCATATCTTTGAATTCCTTTTTATTGGGAGTGAATATTTTGTTAATTATAATGATCTGTGATGAAAAAAGGCAAGCTTTCGCCCGCCTTATTGTTTTGTATAGGTTTATCTTCCCCTTTCGTAAGTGATGTTGTACAGGCATGGATAAACACCGCTCGTAGCGTATTGGTGTCCCTGTGTGTGAGGCACGATGAGTCTTACCTTGGCAATCTCGTCGCCTTCCTTCTCCGGTCTGCCCACGTTGATGTAGGTAAACGGCACGAGCCATCCGCTTGGTACCGAGGTGCTGCCATAGAGCGAATACATCAGACTCTCGCCGGCTTCGAAAGAGGCGGTGAATGTGCCGCTCGTGTTCTGCACGTTCATCTTGTCTACTACAGAGATGTAATAACCGATCATGTTGGTTGACTGCAGGGAGTCGGTCAGCAAATTGTATTCCTCGTAGCGACAGAGCACAGTGGCTGTCTCGCCCTTTTCAATCTTCTTGCCGCATCCCTTGCGTATTATCTGCATGTATACGTTGGAGTCGTCGAGATAAACGAATTCGTTTTTTGCAGTGTCGGTGACGCAGCCATTGGCTTCAAACTCACTTTCTTTCAACACCTTGATGCCTTTTTCGCTGATATAGCGGTTGATGGCATTTCTCTCTCGCTTCTTCTGGTCGGCGTATGTCTCGTCGTCGCTGCAGCTTGAGAATACCGTTACTGCTGCCACGAGCGTCATCAGGAAGTATGCTATTTTCTTCATTGTCATTTTTATTCGTTGGAATTTATCTTTGCAAAAATACGAATATTTGTTCAAATACCTATTATTCTCACTGGCTTATTACGTTACTTTAACGTGGCGTCATTGTCATGAATGCATTGTGGCTTACCAGCGGAATTCTCTGATAGCCTTGTTCACAAGCATCTCAGCTTCGTCCATCGTGCAGTTCAGATGACCGCCGGAGGCATTGAGATGTCCGCCGCCGTTGAAGTATTTTTCTGCCATCTTGTTGCAGGGGAAATCGTCTACCGACCTCAGGCTCACCCAAATGGTGTCAGGCTTCTCTGTGTCTTCGCGCAGTGAGATGCTCAGTTTCATGCCCTTTATCTGCAGCGGCATGTTGACGAGTCCCTCGGCATCGCCCTTCATGAAATGGAAATGCTTCAGGTCGCGCCTTGTCAGAGTGAAATAAGCGGCATGGTATTCTGCGAATACGTTAAGTTTGGTATACATCACGTAGCCCATCAGTCTCAGTCGCCAGAGACTGTAGTTGTTGAACACGTTGCGGTATATCTTGTCTTTGTTGATTCCCTTTGTGAGCAGTTGGCTGATGATGAAGAATATCTCCGGACGGTTGGAGTTGTATGTGAAACCTCCCGTGTCGGTCATCATTCCGCAGTATATCGGCACTGCCACATCCTTGTCCATCTCCTCGAATCCGCCAAGCTGCCATATCAGTCGGAACACCAGTTCGCATGTGCTGCACGCCTCGGGGTGAGACACGCTGATGTCGGCATCCACAGTTGGGTTCAGATGATGGTCGATAAGCACCTTGTGGGCCGTAGATTCCGTGATGAGCGGTTCCAGTTCAGCCGTCCTGCTTGCATCGTTGAAATCGAGACACAGCAGCAGGTCAGCATTGCGGGTAGCCGCTTCTGCCTCCTCCTTTTTCTTGTCGTGTCTCAGAATGTCCATCGTGCCCGGCAGCCACTGCAGGAAGTTCGGGAACATGTCGGGCACGATGACCTTCACGTCTTCCTTTCCTCTCTGTTTCAGATAGTTTGCCATACCGAGTGTCGAACCGATGGCATCGCCGTCGGGACTGCGGTGTGTGTATATTGCAATATGATTTGCTTCATCGATAAGACGGTTGAGGCTCTCTACCTCAACCTCAGTAAGTAGGTTTATGTTCATCGGGGATTTATATTTAGTTTACGAGTAGATGAGCCGGCTTGTTTGCTTGTTAACCTGCTTGTCCGCTCGTCTACTCGTATACTTGGCTACTTGTCAACTCGTCAACTTGTTAACTCGTCAACTCGTCAACTTGAAATCTTAGAACAACTTCTCTGGATAAACGCCGTCGTTGACGAGCTTCTGTATGCGCTCCACGGTGCCAGGTCTGTCTTCTGGATAAGTCACTCCGAACCAGTTGCTTGTGGTGTCGAGCACCTTCACTGTCGCTGTGCCTTCGTTGATAAGCTTGTTTACCATCAGCGGGATGAAGAACTCCGACTTCAGGTTTGTCATGTTCTCTGGTTTTGAGAGGAACTCCTTGAAGAATTCGTCGCTATATTCGAAATAGTCAGGAGTGAATCCCCATACGTTCATGGAAACAGGAGTGTTGTCGTCTACTGTTACCCACTTGTCCTCTTCATCCATATAGCTCACCTTGCCGTCGATGCGCATTATCTTTGTGCGCTCCACAACTGTGGTGAGGTTGTCGTCGGCGTCTTTAGAGCAGATACCGCGGGAAACGGTGCCGTTCTCCGACAGGGTGTTGCCAACGCGGAATCCCACCATGGCATATCTGTTCTTGCTTCCCTCCGGCAGTTCGCTCAGGAATTTGCCAATCACCATGAAGCAGTCGCGGTTGTAGAAGTCGTCGCAGTTGATGACGCAGAAAGGTTCCTTCACCACATCCTTTGCCATCATCACCGCATGGTTAGTACCCCATGGTTTCACTCTGTCCTTAGGGCAAGAGAAACCCTCTGGCAGTGCGTCGAGGCTCTGGAAGCAGAGTTCTGCAGGGATGTGTCCCTCATACTTCTTGAGGATCTTCTCTCTGAAGTCCTCCTCGAAGTCCTTGCGGATAATGAATACAATCTTACCGAATCCAGCCTGTATGGCATCATATATAGAGTAGTCCATGATGGTCTCTCCGTTAGGTCCCAGTCCGTCAAGTTGTTTCAGTCCTCCATACCTGCTGCCCATACCGGCAGCGAGCAAAACTAATGTAGGTTTCATAATTTTAATTTTAAATGTTATATTTATGTTGTTAGTCAGAAAATCATTTTCTGTTTGCTGTAAGAATCTTCTTTAGACAGTCGTGTTAGCAGTTTATTGGAACAGTTGTATTCCGAATACTATCAGTGCGTATCTTATGAACTTGCCCACCGTCATGCTCAATGTCGTCACGGGCAGGTTGGCACGCATCAGTCCGAGTGCCACAGTTATGGCGCTGCCGATTATGGGCACGAAGGCGAAGAACGCCATCAGAGCTCCGCGTCCCGCCATGAAACGCTGTGCCCTCTCTATCTTCTCCTCTTTGATGTGGAGATATTTCTCTATCCAGTCCATGCGTCCGAAGGTGCCTATCCAGTAGTTGAACAGTCCGCCGAGCACGTTGCCCACCGTTCCGGCTATGAGCAGTATCCATGGGTCGAGTCCCATCACCTTCAGTGCTCCTATCACCACTTCGCTGTTGAAAGGCAGCACGCTGCCGGCGAGCAGTGCTGATATGAACATGCCGAGGTATCCGAATTGTGCAAGAAATTCCGTCATGGCATCAAGTTGAAAATTGTTAAACCTAATGTCGCGAGACACATCACTATGAAAGTCACGTTTGTGAGCCAGGTCCTTGTCAGCGCCACATAGTGGGCGAACAGGCAGCTGGTGTTGACTATTATTATCGGCAGCAGATTGTCGAAATGCTGTGGCTGCAATATGATGAACACAAATGAGAGGATGTCCACCGTGATGAACATCTCGAATATCATCCTCGTGCGAATCTTGTCCTGGTAACTGTTGCGCATGTAGTGTATTATTCCTATCACCGCCAGCAGCACCACCAGTCCGAATGTCGCTATGCGGTGTATGTCGAGTGCCTCATATTGCAGGAGCGGTTCAAACTGAGCCAGTTCTGCGAAGTGGTCTATGAATGCGTCGAACTGGTTGGTCACCACATAGTAGCCCACAGCAAACCAGTATGGCATCACCAGTCCGAGCACTGTAGCCCAGAACATCCTGTGTGTCAGCGCCATCATGTTTGATGCCATCAGAATCCACAGGAACGGCACGAAATACAGAATCTGCACGAAGAAGAGGCTCGCTATTCCCAGGCATGCGAATGAATAGAACGCTATTCCCGGTGCCCTCTTGTCTTGGTAAGAACGCAGCAGCGAGAGATAGAACAGTATGAAACACGTACCCGTGGCGCAGCTCTCCAGCGAGCTGAACAGGAATGTGGCAGCACACGTCATTGCCACGAACGAGCATGACACCATGCGGCTGTATATCCTTATCAGCGAGTTGGTGTTGTTGAGCATCATCATCAGCAGCGTGGAAGCCACGAAGAACGCCAGCTGAAGGTATGCCCCTTCAGTCACGGTGCCCGCCCCCAGCCATACCGCTAAGCCATAAATGATCATCACCGGAAAGGCGAAGCGGCTCTCTGCCAGTCTGTTCTGTATTCTCTTTTTCATTCAGAAGCAGTTGTTTCCTACAAGTCCTGTCCGATGTCTCTTCTGAAGTATTTGTCAGTGAAGCAGATCTTGTTTGCCTCAGTGAACGATTTCTGCAGAGCCTCCTCCTTGTCCTTTCCGTAGGAGCTCACAGCGATTACGCGTCCGCCGTTGGTCACCACTTCGCCGTCTTTCATTGCCGTGCCGGAGTGGAACACGATGCTTCCCTCCACCTGGTCAACTCCGCTGATAGGGTAGCCTTTGGCATATTTCTCTGGGTATCCGCCACTCACGAGCATTACGCATACGGCAGCCCTCTCGTCGAATTCAATCTCCTTTTCTGCGATATTTCCCTCGGCAACACCTTCGAGCAGGTCAACGAGGTCGCTCTTTATCCTCAGCATCACGCTCTCCGTCTCCGGGTCACCCATGCGGCAGTTGTATTCTATCACCATAGGGTTGCCCTCCACGTTGATGAGTCCGAAGAATATGAAACCCTTGTAGTCGATGTTCTCCTCTGCAAGTCCCTCCACGGTAGGTCTGATGATGCGGTCTTCCACCTTCTTCATCCATTCCTCCGTTGCAAATGGCACCGGTGTCACGCTTCCCATTCCACCGGTGTTCAGGCCCGTGTCATGCTCTCCGATGCGCTTGTAGTCCTTAGCCTCAGGCAGGATTTTGTAGTCCTTGCCGTCGGTGAGCACGAACACCGAGCATTCTATACCGCTCAGGAATTCCTCTATCACCACCTGTGCCGATGCGTTTCCGAACATGCCGCCGAGCATCTCGCGCAGTTCCTTCTTTGCCTCTTCCAGGGTAGGGAGGATGAGCACACCCTTTCCGGCACACAGTCCGTCAGCCTTCAGCACGTATGGTGCCTTCAGCGTTTCCAGGAATTTCAGTCCCTCTTCGAGCGATGTTCCGTCGAAAGTCCTGTATTTCGCTGTCGGAATGCCGTGGCGCTCCATGAATCCCTTTGCAAAGTCTTTAGAGCCCTCGAGCACGGCGCCCTTCTTCGACGGACCGATTACCGGGATGTCCTTCGTGCGTTCGTCGTTCTTGAAGTCATCATAGATGCCCTTCACCAGTGGGTCCTCAGGTCCTACCACAACCATGTTGACGCCGTTGTCCACGCAGAAGTTCTTCAGAGCCTCAAAGTCGTCGGCTTTGATATTCACGTTTTCGCCCACGAGAGCTGTTCCGGCATTGCCCGGAGCGATGAAGAGTTTTTCCACTTTCTTGCTCTGTGCTATTTTCCAAGCCAGTGCATGCTCGCGACCGCCGCTGCCTAAAAGGAGTATTTTCATAATCTAAATAGAGTTTCTTTTGTTTATATTTGGTGCAAAATTACAATATAAAGTGTTTATCGCCAAATAGTGACGGTGAAAAAATAACTTGGTATGTATTTTACTGTCACACAATAGTGCGTAATTATAGTTAATCATTCTTTTGTTCTTTCATGACTTCGAACATCACCTCGTCGAATGCCCTGTGTGAGAATATCGTTTGGTCAAGTGTTTCGGTGAAAAATATCTCCACGTCTGGTATCTCCGGAATCATCAGCATGAATACGCTTGTATGTAGCCACATGGAGTCTTCGTTGAAGGAGTATAGCAACTTGAACCCGTTGTAGTTCAGGTTTGCCATGTTTATCGCCTTTCTCACTGTCGATACCATTTCAAGGTTTTCCGCCGGGTATTTTCTCCAGAACGTGTCGAAGATGGTGATGAACGGTCTTTCGTTGCTCATTCTCAGGTACATCCGCTCACCTTTGTATTCAATCCAGTATTCATCTTTGTTCTCTTTGTCCTGTTCATACTCTATGCCCTGCTTGTCGAGCAGTTGCAGACACAGGTCTTTCGTTCCCGTCCTGCTGCTTTCCATGTTGTTGTCTGTCTGTTTCATAGTCTTCTCTGTTGAAGATGCGGTTGTTGTTGAAGATTCTGTTGCTGCATCGGCCTCGATTTCCTGTTCCCTTTTATGGCTTTTGTATACCAAGCGAGCTATTCCTGCTATCACTCCAATACCCATGCTTTTCATGAAAGTTTCCGGGTCGTCCATGCCGAATCCGTATCTCAGTATCAGATATGCGACAATCGATGTGGTTACTATTATAATGTATGTCATATTGAAGAATCTTTTTGAGTGGTTCGGATTATCATGGCGGAGCCATTGCCAGTGGTGCTCTAACATATTCCCCAAACGGTAATTAAACCGTTTGGGTTTGTATTTTACAAAGGTAGTGATAATTATCCGCAAACAAGCATACTGACGATGATTTTTATTCTCCGGCTCGTAGTTTTTATTATTGTCAGTCGCTCTATGCCTCATGTCTTGACGGCTCGCTCTACGAAGCGGACAAAAACTTTCCAGCTCCCTTATCTGTTTCTGTATTCCGTAGGTGTGACGCCGAACTTCTGTTTGAAGCATTTGCTGAAATAGTGGGAGTCGGTGATTCCTATCCTGTATGAGATCTCCGTGATACTCAGTTCGCCGGCATCAAGCAGCTCCGCAGCCCTCTGCAGGCGCAGTGACTTGAAATAATCGTTCGGTCCGATACCTGTGAGGGCCTTTATCTTCTTGAAATATACCGAACGGCTCATTCCCATCAGCCGCGCCACGTCGTCCACCGACAGGTCTCCGTTGCTGATGTTCTCTTCGAGCAATGCCGTAAGCTTGGTGAGGAAACGCTGGTCGGCATCCACGGCAACAGGTGTTGCAACAACCTTACTGCCGGCAGCATCCGACGCTTTGGAGGCAGCATCTGTTGCATTGTTGTTGCCTTCATCCGTTATCTTGCTCCAAGCAATGCCGCCATCCTTGTTTGCAGCCTTGTTCACAAATCTGTCCATATACATCTGCTGCAGGTTCCGCCGCATGGCGATGAGGTTCTTAATCCTTGCCCTAAGCATGTCGGCGCTGAAAGGCTTTTCTATATATGCGTCGATGCCCGTGTGCAGACCGAGAATCACCGAAGCCTCGTCGGTACGAGCCGACAGCATGATGATCGGTATATGGCTGGTCGTCATGTCGCGGCGCAGGTGGCCTGCCATCTCCATTCCGTCCATCACCGGCATCATGTAGTCGGAAATGATCATGTCCGGCAGTGCGGTGGTGGCCTTTTCCTGTCCCTCCTTGCCGTCGGCAGCCATCATGATGTTGTATTCATCACGCAGGATAAGGGCGATGAATTTTCTCATCTCCGCATTGTCCTCCACTATGAGAACCGTCTGCCTGTCATTCTTATGCTCTTCTTCGTTGACATCGCAGGTATCAGCTTTTGCTGTAGAATCCATTACAGGAACCACCGCTGGATTCGTCGCATACGGCATTGCGTCCATGCTCTCGCCGGCCGGTTCGTATGGAGCATCATCCTCCATGATATAGTCTGCTTCTATTCCGCTGCCAGGCTTGTTGCAGGGCAGCTCCACGATGAACGTGCTTCCCTTGCCCAACGTGCTCTCCACGTGTATTCTGCCCTTATGCAGCTCCACGAGATCCTTTGTCAAGGCGAGTCCGATACCCGTATGCGACTGATTCACCACACTCCCCTCGTTGTCTGAATTGAATATGCCGAAGATGCTCTTCTGTCGTTCAGGGGCGATGCCGCTGCCCTCGTCTTCCACCTTGATTACCGCTCCTTCAGCCTTCGGCGTGATGCTCACGGTGATGCTCTTCCCCTTCGGTGTGAAGCGGAAGGCGTTTGAGAGAAGGTTGAACATCACCTTGTCGAGCTTCTCCCTGTCAGCCCATACGTACACCTTCTCCTTGGGCTCTTCGAGGTTGAGGCTTATGCTGCGCTCGCCGGCGAGATTGCGGAAGTTCATCATCAGCGTCCCGATGAACTGTGCCGTATCAATCTTCTTCAGCGACAGCTTCATTCTGCCGTTCTCTATCTTCCTGATGTCGAGAATCTGGTTTACGAGGCGGAGCAGACGGTCGCTGTTGTTGTCCACCACGTGCAGTGCTTCGTCGAGTGGTTTCTCCTTCACTCCGCGCCTGAGAATCTCCTTCACGCTTCCCGAGATGAGCGTGAGCGGCGTGCGTATCTCGTGGGATATGTTGGTGAAGAATTTCATCTTCAGGTCGGATATCTGTTGCTCTATCGCCACCTTCTGCTTCAGCTGCAGGATGGTGATGAGCACGTATGTAGTGGCGCCCACCACGATTACGGCGATGATGAAATACAGCAGCCATGCCCAGCCCGTCTGCCAGAACGAGGGCAACACCTCGATGCTTACTTCGCGCACGTTGTCCACCCACACTCCGTCGCTGTTAGTGGAGCGTATCTTCAGCGTGTATCTGCCAGGCGGCAGGTTGTTGTAAATGGCGTTGTGGCGGTTGCCTATCATGTTCCATCCCGCATCGATGCCCTTCATCATGTAGGCATAGCTTACGTTGGTAGGGTCGCGGTAGTCGAGTGCGGCAAACTCCAGGTTGAATCCGTTCTTGTCTGATGGCAGCGTGATGCATTCCGTGCAGTTGATGTCGCTCTCCAGTATGGCATCATCGTCTGCCGACGGCTGCTGCTCGGTCTGGTCGACGAAGAGTCTCGTGAGGATTATCTTGGGCACGAACTTGCTCGCCTTTATCCTTTCTGGATTGAAATAAACCAGGGTGTAGTTGCGCGAGGGGTATGCCAGCACCCCGTTCTTCAGACGGAGCGACATTCCCTCGTTGATGTCTATCTGCTTGCCGAAGAATCTCGACGAAAAGTTCTCCACGCTGTTCTTTCTCGGCGAATATCTGACGAATCCGTTTTCAGAGGCAAACCACAGATTGCCTCCCTTGTCCTCCTGCACAGAGAAGATTACGTCGCTGCGCAGTCCGTTGGCTGTTGTGAACGGTGTGAATTGCAGACTGTCGCCCTCCATACGTTCCACTTTGCAGAACCCGCCGCCGTATGTGCATACGTACATGGAGTCGGCCTTGGTGAAATATGCCTCCAGCACATCGTTGTAGCTCAGCGATGAGGCATTGTCAGGCTGCCGCTTATATACCACGAAGCGTATGTCAGACGGACTGTGGAAGTTGTCCTTGAAACGGATCAGTCCCGATGTCGTGCATACCCAGATGTCGCCACTCCTGTCGGCTGTGATGAATCGCGTGCGTTTGAATGTCTGTATGGGATATGTCTTCAGTCTGTTGCCCGAATGGATGAATCGCAGATGCTTTGCCCGCAGGTCGGCATAGAATATTCCGCCGCCGAAGGTGGCTCCCCACAGGCGGTTGTGCCTGTCGATGCAGATGGAGAATATGTCGTTGTGCGGCAGGCCGTAGGGGCTGCCGTCGGCGGTATATCGGGTGAGTCTGAAGGATTTCTCGTCGTTGGGCAGCAGACGGATGAGTCCGCTGAATTTCGTCGCTATCCATATCGTTCCGTTTCTGTCTTCGGCAAAGGCGTAGGCATGGCCCACCTGTGATGTGGAGTGGGGCGACAGTGTTCCGTCAGCCCCCAGGTTGCCGATGAAGTGGAGGCCGCTGTCGTATACGCTCACCACTCCGCTCTTCGCTCCTAGCCAGATACGCCCTTTCGAGTCCTGGAATATGCCTCTTATGTCGTGCCCGCTCTCGGTTGGGGCGGTGTGGCTCAGGGTGTTGAACTGCATTGCGCTGTATGTTGCCTTCTGCAGTCCCGTGTATTTGCCGCAGAACCATACGTTGTCCTGCCTGTCTACAAACAAATCGATCAAGGTGTTCTCTGTGGTCCAGGCATAGTGGCGGTTCTTGTCGAGGAAGGGCACGAGCCGGTTTCTCTCCCTGTCATACATCGCCATGCCGTTGCCCGAAGGCGTCAGCCAGAGCTTGCCGTGGGAGTCCTCCACTATCTTCATATCGTTGCGCCACATCGACGGGTCGCCGCTGAACTCCCCCTGCAGGTTGAGGCATTGCAGTTCGTCTGTGGCATGGCGGTAGTGCATCACGCCCGGTCTGTTTGTGCAGAACCATACATCGCCGAACCTGTCCTGCTCCAATTCCGACACGCGGTCTGACGAGAGCACGCTGTTGGCCGCAGCAAGGTGGCGCTCCACGTTGTTCGTCCTACCTGTTATATACAGTCCGTCGCCCAGCGTGGCGAAAATCATCCTTCCACCGGGCAGAAACGCCGCCGAACTGACAGATGCCGACGTGGGCAGCTTCCTCTTTGTTATCCTTCCGCCGCCGGTGTATATTATGTAATGTCCGCCAGAACAGCAGAACACGCTTTTCCCTCTGCTTCCGGTCATGCCCTGACATTCCATGCCGCCGAACAGACGTTTCAGCTTTCCGCTGCCGGGGGCATACTGCCATACGCCGCGCGAAGTGAGAATCCAGAGGATGCCGTTGCTGCCGACCACGATTCTCTTCACCTCCACGCCCTTCATTCCGAACACCACTCTAGCTGAGATGTTGTCCGAATTCCGGTCCACTTTCGCCACCACGACCCTTCCGTCGGCCATTCTCACGGCTATGCCTCCGCCTGGGAGCGACAGTTCCTTCTGCGCCACGTAGTTCTGCATCGGCAGATTGTCTATTCTAGTAGTGTGCTTGCTGAATCGCGATATAGTGCCGTTGTATCCCCTCATCCAGATGTTGTCGCCGTCCTCGCTGATGCTCTCCAGTCGGTTGCTCTCCAGCCTGATGCCGTCGCCTGGTCGCGCCTTGTAGTTTGAAAAGCTGAATCCGTCGAAGCGGTACAGTCCGTCCCATGTGGCGAACCACATTTGTCCGTTTCTGTCCTGTATGATTTTCATCACCTCCTTCTGCACGAAGCCGAAGTCGCTGTTGTATGAAGTGAAGGTATAGTCGGGTGTTTCCGTCGCACCTGCTGCGAGACAGAATATGAGTAGTATCAAATATATATAAATATGTCTGAGCATTGTATTATAGAGATGTAGTTCGTTCTTTCGGTATGCAAAAATAAGAAATTAACTCGTAAAATGCAAGACCCCCCGCATTTTTAACCCCAAACGGTCAAATGAACGATTGGGGATAATAATAACCGGTATCTGTCTTCACGACTGATACCGGTTTCTCTACTAATTAACATCAAAAAATATTCTATAAAATCTGTTTGTGTCCTACAGGTTTTTCTTCAGGAACTCCAGAATGCGGCTCTGCACTTCAGGACCGCAATAGTGTGGCATGTCCCATATTTCCGTCTCCAGCTTGTCGTCGGCTCCCTGACTCTTCCATACGGAATGCATCTCGGCGAATGCCTTCTCCACTGAGACGGGAGGGAAGAGCTTGTCCTTGGAGCCGTTGATGAAGAGCATTGGCTTGGGACAGGATATCGAGGCGATGTGGGGATAGTCCATGTAGCGGCGGATTCCGGGGATGAGGTTTGCCCATTCCTCATGGTGCTTCAGTCCGTAGTCGCGGTTTATCTGGTATTCCGTGGTGTGCATCCAGCATATCGCCACGCCGAGTTTCACCTTGTCGCTTAGTGCAGAGAGCATCCACGAACGGTAGGCCCCCATGGAGAATCCCATGCACGAGAGGCGGCCGGCATCCACTTCGGGCAGCGAGGCGAAGAAGTCGGCGGAGTAGACATCATCAAAGTTCATCCACGAGCTGACGTTGCGTCCCATCATCATGAAGTTTCCGGCGATGTATTTATATGTGTCCCATGTGGTTCCGCCCTTCACTCCGCGATCGCCCCAGAACGGAGCGTCCACGGCAAGGACCACGTATCCGTGGGAGGCGAGGTAGTCGCCCACGTACTGTTTGCCGTAGCAGCGCTCACACCATTTGTCAGCATCGTCCATCACAGAGTCGGCCACGGCAAACGGGCGTATCATCTTCTCCTTTCCGATGGAGAAGTGTCCGCCGTGGTCGTGGAGCAGGAGCACGGCGGGGAACGGTCCCTTGCCCTCGGGCACCAGTTCGTATGCCTCCACGCGGGAGTATGCGTCGAGGTTGAAGACAATCTTGCGGGCCTTGTATCCCTTGCGCTTCTCTTCTGTCACTACTGTCATGTCGTATGACTTGGCAGGCTTCGGCGGCAGGAGCATCTCGCGGCGCAACACGTCGCGGGCGGCGCTGCGCCAGAGGTCAAACTGGCGTATGTCGCTGTTTCCCCATGCCATGGGGTAGGTGAGTTCCTGCTGCATCTGGTCGAGACAGACTGGCAGTTCATCGTCGAACATATATTTCTGCACTTCGTTTTGAGCGCCGGCAGATAGCGCTATGGTTGCCATAATGGCTGCTGCTGTTGTTCTCATATATCCTGTATGTTTTCCTATTCGTCAATCTGCCGGCTTATGTTTCCCGTCGCTCCTACAGTCTGCACGGTGTATTTCTCGCCCTTGGCGTCGGCTATGAACTGTGTCTTAGTGGTTATCGCCACCACTTTTCCGTTGCGGCTGATGATGTATCCCCTGGCTCCGACGACAGGTTCCCATGAGAGCTTGCGGCCCTTGACGGTCACTTCTGGTGCTTCTGGCGCATGGCTTATCTGCTGTGGGTTCCAGTTGTCATCGCCCCGCAACACGTTGTCTATGGTGTATCGTGAGGCTTCGGCATCGGTGAGATGGTTTTTCGCCGTGCTCCAGATGGTGTCTTTCTGCTCCGTCAGCTTGTAGTAGCGGTCTATACGCCGGCTCAGGTCGAGCTTGTTTCCGGCGGCGTCCGTGGTGTTGTAGTCAGCGAATACGGCGGGCAGCGTGCTCATGTGGTCATACCAGCCCTCCTTGGGGATGGTCACTTCGGCGCGCGTATCTATGAATACCGCCTTCGGACTGTGGAGCCAGGGTCTGCCCAACCATACCTCCGTCTCTTGTGGGTTGCCGGGTGCCGTGATGGTGGTGTTCTTCAATACGTAGCCCCAGGTGGTACCTTCGTCGTGCTTCGGGGCCACGATCCATCCGCCCTGTCTGCGCGTGATATTCAGCGTGCAGCGGTCGAAGAATACGTTGCCCTGTCCGTAGAGAAAGTCGATGGCACCCTCGATGAAGCAGTCCTTCACGTAGTTGCGCCAGTTCAGGGCGTTCGCCGTGCGGTATGTGTCCTGATAGGAAAGCATGGCGCAGCGGTTCACGATGTTGCGGTCCATCTTGGTGTAGAGGGCGAGAGCCTGCGGTCCGTCCAGATGGCGCGTCCCCCAGGAATTCTCAAAGGTGATTCCCTCCAGATAGGTGTCCGTGGCATGCACCACCATCGTGGCAGCCACGTCTACGGGCGAGGCGTTTGGTCCGCCGCTCACGCGGTCATCGCTCACGCGTACCAGCCGTCGCGACTGTCCCACGAGGTGCAGATTAGGCTTTGAGGCCGGAATGTAGAGGTGTTCGTGGTAGTGTCCCGCCTTTATATATATTATATAAGGTATGGCGGAAGAGTCTGGCGCCGCGTCAATGGCGTCCTGTATCGTGGCGAACGAGCCGGTTCCGTCTTGCGCCACAATGCTGTGGAACACGTTGTCGTCGGCATGAAGCTGGGTGGCCAGCATCGTGAGACCGGTAATGAAAAGCCGTATTGTCATGAGGTGTTTCATATTTCTTTTGCTTTTGTTAAGAGTTTATATTATTCATGTCTTGAAGTTACATTGTCAGAGTTTGAAGATTACATTATTTATTAATAAAGCCATTGCCGTCCTGGTCATGCCTGTAGCATGGGGTGGGCGGTCTGTTGCCTGATTCCTGTTTTGCGATACAAATTTATGGAATGTATGCGGGATGGAAGTGGGAAAATCGGTTATTTTAAGGAGAAAAATCGTTTTTTTTCTTGGAAAATGGGCAAAAACAGGTAGATTGACCATTTTTTCGACTTCAAAAACCATTTTTTACCCATGCCTTAACACTTCATAAGTTATCTTTGCAAATGTAAAAACCGCAGAGGTCTGTAGTAGCATTCCCTTGGATGGATGCCATTTGCGGAATGTTGTAGAGATATGACCGAAGGTACATTCTCTATATATTTAAAAAGGGACTGAAGAAATCTTTCAAACGACTTACAGAAATCTTTCAAACAACTAATTAATAACAAAACCTAAAATCAAAGCTTATGGGCAACAAGCTGAAACAAAATCTGAGAATGTTGTGCCTGCTGATGATGACCCTGATAGTTCAGGGCGTTTGGGCACAAGTAAGAACCGTCACCGGTATGGTGAGTGACGGCAAGGATCCTCTTATCGGAGTTACCGTACAGGTGAAGGGAAATGCCAAAGTGGGCACCATAACCGATATGGACGGAAAATACACTATCGAGGTCAGTTCGCCGGGAACAATCCTTGTATATTCCTATGTGGGCTATCAGACAACGGAGAAAATGGCAGGAAAGAATGCCAACCTCGACGTGGTGATGAAGGCCGACGACAAGAGCCTCGATGAGGTGGTCGTGGTGGGTTACGGCACGATGAAGAAGAGTGACCTCACGGGAAGCGTTTCGCAGCTGAAGGCGGAAGATTTCAAAAGCGGCAGCAACCTCTCGGCGCAGCAGCTCATGCAGGGAGCGTTCGCCGGCGTGAACATCGCGCAGAATTCAGGTAAGCTGGGCGGTTCCACCACAATCCGAGTGCGTGGAGGTACCTCTGTCAACGCAAGCAACGACCCTCTCTATGTAATCGACGGAGTGCCTATCGACGCATCCGCAGGTTCCGGACAGAGCAACATCAGCACTTACAACAACGACTTCTTCGACCAGGAGTCTGCCAACCCCCTCTCCATGCTCAACCCTAACGACATCGAGAGCATCGATGTATTGAAGGATGCTTCGGCAACGGCAATCTACGGTAGCCGCGGAGCTAACGGTGTAATCATGATAACTACGAAGAAAGGCAAGGCCGGAGTGCAGCAGCTCAACTACGGATACAGCGTAGGATTCAGCACGGCGGCAAAGAAGCTCGACATGCTCTCTGGCGATGAATATCGCAAGGTATGTACCGACCTGGGACTGCCACTCAACGATGGTGGCGAAAACCATAACTGGCAGGATGAAATCATGCACACCGCACTGCAGCAGAGCCATTACCTCTCGTTCATGAGCGGTGGTGAATACACCAACTACCGTGCGTCGTTGAGCTATAACAACAACGGCGGAATCATGCGCGGAGCACGCAACGAGAGCTACAGCGGACGCGTGAACATCAACCACTCCGCACTTGACGGCAAACTCAAGTTCGTCCTCAACATGAACTATGGCGAGACACATTCCAACCAGGCACCTACTTCAAGCACCGTGGGAAGCGAGATGGGTACGAGCATGCTTTATGAAGCATACGTGTTCAACCCGACTATGCCTGTATACACAAGCGACGGCGACTACAATGATGTGCGCCCATACCGCGTGCAGCCTCTCTCTTATATCGATGAACTCATCGACAAACGCAACAACAAGCGCTTCATCGGTAACTTGAAGGCAGACTGGAACTTCTACAAGCCTCTCACCTTCGAGGTCAACATCGGCTACACAAACAACAGCCAGGACAGAAATTCATACATATCAAAAAGCAACCTGCTGGGCGAAAACTCCGGTGGACGCGTGACCGTGCAGCGACTGAAAGACTACTCCAAACTGATGGAGCTCATCCTGAAATACAACCAGCAGTTCGGCGATCACCGCATCGATGCCATGGCCGGTTATTCATACCAGTATTTCTGGAACGAGGGAATCAACACGGCAGCCTACGGATTCCAGTCAGACGAATTCAAATGGTATAACCTTGCAGCCGCAAAGACCATAGAGAGTATTACAAGCTATGCAGAGAGCAACAAGCTCATCTCATTCTACGGAAGGGCAAACTACAGCTATGCAAACCGCTACCTCTTCACAGCCACAGTGCGCCGCGACGGTTCAAGCCGCTTCGGAAAGGACAACAAGTGGGGTACCTTCCCGTCGTTCGCCGCTTCATGGCGCATCACGGAAGAGCCATTCTTCAAGTCGGAGACCGTTTCAAACCTGAAGCTTCGCGCTAGCTGGGGTATGACAGGTAACCAGGAAATCGGTAACTACAACGCCATCTCAACACTCGGCGCACAGTCGTGGGGATATATCTTCGGCGGTGAAAAGAACACTGTGGTATTGCCTCAGCAATATGCCAACACAGACCTGAAATGGGAGTCGACATCGCAGACTGACATCGGTCTTGACTTCGGATTCCTCAACAACCGCATCCATGGTAGCATCGACTGGTATTACAAGAAGACAAAGGACCTGCTGCTCACTGTGGCCGTACCTTCACCGTCGCTCATCACCACACAGCTCGCCAACGTTGGAGCAGTGAGAAACACGGGTGTGGAATTTGAACTCGGCTTCGACATCATGCGCACAAAGGACTTCTCATGGGACGCTACGCTCAACTTCGCATCAAACAAGAACAAGCTGACAAGCCTCTCAAACAGCAAATGGTCGGGCGACGACGTGCTTTGGGCACCTTGCAACGGCGCCGGTCTTGCAGGACAGTATTCACAGCTTATCATGGTGGGCGAACCTCTCGGCACATTCTACGGCAAGAAATTCATCGGTCTCGACGAGAACGGAATGGAGATGTATGCCAACGACGGCAAGTCGCAGATCATCGGTTGCGCACAGCCGGACTTCACATACGGCATCACGACAAACCTGCGCTACAAGAACTGGAGCCTCTCGCTTAACTTCCGCGGAAGCCAGGGCAATGACGTATACAACAATACGGCAAACAACTTCATGTACCTGAACAGTCTTCCAGGACGCAATGTGCTCGCTGCTGCCGTGAACAGCGGAATATCCGTGAATCAGACAAAGACATACTCATCGCAGTTCATTGAGGACGGTTCGTTCTTCCGTCTCGACAACCTCACGTTGGGTTATGACTTCAAGCTTCCGGTGCTGAAGATTACAAGCGCCCGCGCTTACTTCACTGCGCAGAACCTCTTCTGCATCACAGGCTATGACGGTCTTGACCCAGAGGTGAACACCGACACACAGGGTAGGGGCGGATCTATCCTCGGCGTGGACTATCTGAGCTACCCACGTTCGCGTACGTTCATCTTCGGAGTTAATGTGACATTCTAAAATGACGGGAACATTCATGTTTAACAACAAAAATGAAAATCTATGAAAGCAACTAAGATAATTACTAAAGCTGCCATTCTGCTGCTTGGCGGCATGATGGCAATAAGCTGCACCGACCTCGACGAGGAGCTCTACGGCAGACTGACCCCAGACAACTACTACCAGAATGAGGCACAGGCGCTCTCCTCGCTTGCCGGATGCTATGAATATATGGCTTACATGAGCCGTGCAGGCGGCGACAGCTGGCGTATCGGAGAATACGGCACGGACGAGCTCTTCTGCCCGGGACGTTCCAACGGCGGTTGGTATGACGAATACGTGAACCAGATCATGGAGCACAAATGCACGCCTGACAACGACCGCTTGAACGTTTGCTGGAACACATACATCTTCCCTGGTATCGGTGCCGACAACGCCGTGCTTGCAGCGATGGAAAGTTCTGCCGTGAAGGACAAACTCACCGGACCTATCGCTGAGGTGAGGGCCCTGCGTGCCTATGAGTACTTCTATGCGATGGATTATTTCGGAAACGTGCCTCTCTTTACTGACCCTCGTCCGGATGCCAACAACATGCCGAAGACAACTCCGAGGGCAGAGGTGTTTAAGTTTATAGAAACCGAACTCCTGGCTGCTGCCGAAGATCTGCCTTCTGCAAAGAATGTTGACGCAAGCTATTACCCACGTCTCACCAAGGAGGCTGCATACACGTTGCTCGCTTCGCTCTATCTTAACGCCGAGGTATATACCGGCACGCCGCGCTGGGCAGACTGCGAGGCAATGTGCAACAAGGTTATCGGCAGTGGTGCATTCGATTTGGAGAACAAGGTGGGAGACTGCTTCATGTCTTCAAACGAGGGCAAGACAAAGGAGGTCATCATTGCCTTCTCCGTTGATCCGACGAAGAACGTGGACGCTAACCAGTTTATTCTATACGCCCAGCATGCCGTAGACCAGCAGAAATACAGTCTGCCGTTTGCTCCAGCCTGTGGCTATTGCTTCTCTGATGAGGCCCTCTCATGGTATGACGACCCTAACGATGAGCGTCTGAACTATCTGGAATATGGTCCGCAGTACTATCTCGACGGAACTCCGATAGAGAATCCCGACAAGAAGGGCGAGCAGCTCGTGCTCACAGCCTTGAAGTCGAAGACAGCCGCCGAGAACTGGGAAGGCTACCGCGTATTGAAATACCGTCCGGAGAATGCCGTGTTCTCTGGTTCAAATGCCGACAACGACTATATCGCAGAGCGTTACTCCAACATCCTGCTCATGAAGGCAGAGGCCCTCTTCCGCCAGAACAAGGACTTGGGCGAGGCAGAACAGCTGATGAACCGCGTGCGCTCACGCAGCAACTGCAGTCCTATCGAACTGAATCTGAAGAACCTTGAGCTGGAGCGTGCCCGTGAGTTCATTTGGGAGAACCAGCGTCGCAAGGACATGATCCGTTTCGGTTCGTTCTTCACCAAGAAGACATTCTATGCCGATGGTAATTCAGAACAGTGGCGTGCCATCTATCCTATCCCACAGAAGCAGCGCAATGCCAATCCGAACTTGAAACAGAACTTCGGTTACGAGGGATATGAGGAGTAATGAAGAATCCTGAGTCCTTCGGATTCCTCTCACAGAGAGAGAAAACAGGAAACCGATAAAAACGATAAAACCGGTCATCAGCACTTTTGCTTGATGACCGGTTTTATCGTTGTATGCTCGGCACGAGCATTGTCTAACGGGTGCAAGTCCCGAGTAAGCCTTA
>ENA-OVGC01000063-OVGC01000063.1-human-gut-metagenome-genome-assembly--contig:-NODE-63-length-87971-cov-11.997270_pt1 | contig 87971 bp, 64 predicted proteins | sample MGYA00237768_ERZ505415 | MGnify/ENA primary metagenome ERZ505415 (study PRJEB26158, sample SAMN06016382) | human gut metagenome | biome: human gut; feature: ankylosing spondylitis patient; material...
TCTACTACGAGTCGCAGACCTACCTGCTGGGCAAGTCGCTCGTCGAGGAGGGGCTGCGCAAGGGTGTCTTCTATCGTCGCCCCGACAACTCGGTGTGGATTGACCTGACGGGCGACGGCCTGGACGAGAAGCTGCTGCTGCGCGGCGACGGCACGTCGGTCTACATGACGCAGGACCTCGGTACGGCCTACCGCCGCTTCGAGGACAACCGCCTCGACGACATGATTTACGTGGTGGGCAACGAGCAGAACTACCACTTCCAGGTGCTCAAGCTGGTGCTCAAGAAGCTGGGCTACGCCGAGTGGAGCGACCACATCACCCACCTTTCGTACGGCATGGTCGAGCTGCCCGAGGGCAAGATGAAGTCGCGCGAGGGAACGGTGGTCGACGCCGACGACCTGATTGCCGACATGGTGCGCACGGCCCGCGAGATGTCGGCCGAGCTGGGCAAGCTCGACGGCTGCACGGAGGCTGAGGCCGACGCCGTCTCGACGATGGTCGGTCTCGGTGCGCTCAAATACTTCATCCTGAAGGTCGACCCCAAGAAGACGATGCTCTTCGACCCGCGCGAGTCGATTGACTTCAACGGCAATACGGGCCCCTTCATCCAGTACACCCATGCCCGCATCTGCTCGGTGCTGCGCAAGGCGGCCGAGGCCGGCATCGACTATTCGGAGCCGGTGCGTGCGGAGTTCCTCCCCGAGGAGGTGGAGCTGGTCAAGACGCTGACCGAATATCCCTCGGTGGTGAAGGCTGCCGGCGAGAACTTCGCCCCGTCGCTCATCGCCGCCTATGTATATGAACTGGCCAAGCAGTTCAACGGATACTACCACGACCACTCGATTCTGCGTGAGGAGCAGGCCGACGTGCGCCGCATGCGGCTCCGTCTGGCACAGCAGGTGGCGCGTGTCATCCGCCTCGGCATGAAGTTGCTGGGAATCGACGTTCCCGAGCGCATGTAGCCGGCGGGGCGCCGTGTCCCGATATCATCTCCCGGAAGCCGTCGGCTTCCGGGAGATTTTTTTGTGAGCGGCCGGGAGCCCGGCGTGGTACGAATCTTGCGAGTGGGGGAGTCAGCAACAACCAAACACTCATTCAGCGTGAAAACATTCGTTACTACCTTTTCGCTTACTCTTGCATTGTGTGCGGCTGCCGGTGCGGCGGCCCAGAGCAAGAGCACGGCCGCGGCCCCTGCGCCCGATACCGTGATGTTGTCGGAGACGACCGACGGCGACTACCTCGTGCGCAGGTTTGTCGTGCAGCGCCTCGACGACACGAGCTTCTCGGTGCTCTACCGCATCGACTCGGCGCGCCTCGTCTCGACGCTGGGCCACAACGCGCAGGAGCTTGCCGAACTCGACTCCTTCGTTTCGGGCATCCGGAACGACACGCTCCGGCAGCTTCGCTCGGTGGTGATTACGGGCTATGCGTCGCCCGACGGCCCGATGAAGTTCAACCGGACACTGGCCCTCCAACGCGCCCAGGACCTGAAGGGATATGCCGATGCGAAGTACGGCCTTTCGCAGCATTGCGCCGTTACGGTCAACTCCGTCGTCGAGCCCTGGTCGGCCTGCCGCGCGCTGGTGGCCGCCTCGCAGATGCCCGACCGTCAGGCGGTGCTCGACCTGCTGGACAGCAAGCTGTCTGACGCCGCCGTCGAGGCGAAGCTCAAGGCGATGCCTGCCGCGTGGAACTATCTGCGGCACAACATCCTCCCGACGATGCGCCGGGCTGCGATGACGGTCGTTTACCGCGACGGCAACGTGGTCGTGCAGCGTACGATGCTGCCCAAGGCGGCGCCCGAGCCTGCGCCGGCGGCCAACGCCTGTGCGGGTAAGTGCCCGTGCGAGGTCGTCGACCGCTCCATCACCGGCATCATCGTCGAGATGCCCGGGGAGGATGCCGGGCAGGAGCGTCGCCAGCTCCGCCGTGAGGTGCGTGGCGAGGTGCGCGACCTGCGCCATGACGTCCGCGTGGCCGACAAAATCGGGAAGGAGCAGGCCCGTGCCGCGAAGCGAATCGCCCGGAAGGAGGCCAAGGCTGCCCGAAAGGCCGAAAAGGCGGCTGTCAGGAGCGCCCGCGAACTGGAGAAGATGCGTTGAGGCGTCCTCCATCCGGACTCGGCCGCCGCACGGAGGGCAGTCCTCGCCGGACGTCGGGTTCGCGGGGCGGAGACCGTGTGTCGCGGCATTGCAGGGGAGCGGTTCCCGCCGGGTGCGGGTACCGCTCCTCCGTTTTGTCCCGCCGGGCGGGGGTTCCGTTCCGCACAGAGCTTCCCGCCTTGCGCGGCCCTTTCCCTCTTCGCGCGGCTCTTCCCGCTTTGCACAGACCATCCCGTTTCGTGCGGCCCTATCCGCTTTGCACGCTCATTCCTGCTCCGCGAGGTCCTTTCTGCTTTGCACAGGCCATCCTGCTCCGCGCGGCTCTTCCCCTCTTCGCGCGGCTCTTTCCGCTTCCGGTCGGGTTGCTCCGCGGGGGGATGCCTTGCTGCCCGGGGCCTGTGCCGCAGACCGACGGGCGCCGCGTGGCCGAGCCGTTGGGGATTTTTTGGCCTCTGCGGCACGTCGCCGCCCGAAGAAATATTTGCAGATTCGAAGGGATTTACTATCTTTGCTCACAATTCATTAAAATCCGTTTACGATTATGGCAAATTTGAGAGACCTGAAGAAGGAGATTGACTATCGTCTGGAGGAGGTCGTTTTCGACTGCGATATGGCCATTTGTTTCCAGCCCTCGAAGGAGAAGGAGATTTTCGACGTGATGCAGGATGCCGTTGCCGTGCGCAACGCCCTCTTCATCAAGGCCAACAACCCGGCCGAGCCGCACAACCGCTCGCTCGTGCGCAAGCACTATTCCGCTCTGCGTACGGAGATGGTCGCCGAATATGAGAAGCTCTTCACGCGGCTGAGCGAAATCAACGAGGCCAAATAACGGCGCCGGGGATTCGCAGAAAAAACGTTCGGGGCGGGAGTTGCATACTCCCGCCCCGAATTTTTTGTTCCGGCGGCAACCGTTCGTACCGGCTGTTCGTGCCAGCCGCTTATGCCGGCTGCGCCTGTCTGCCGCATCAACGCCCCTCGATGGCGTCGACGGCGTCGATGAGTGCACCGCGCAGCCCGCGCCGCTCGAGCTCCGCCACGCCGCGTATGGTCGTACCGCCCGGCGAGCAGACCTGGTCCTTGAGCCGGCCGGGGTGCTCGCCGCTCTCCAGCTGGAGCCGTCCCGTTCCGACCACCATCTGGCTCACCATGCGGTAGGCCTCGTCGCGTGCGATGCCGTGCTTGACGGCGGCGTCGGCCAGCGCCTCGATTGAGAGCGCGATGAATGCCGGGCCGCATCCGCAGATGGTGCCCGCGGCGCTCAGCTGCGCCGTGTCGACCGTCGGGACCAGCCCGATGCGGCCGAAGAGCTCGCGTACGGCCTGCCACTCCGCATCGCTGAGCGAGTGGCGCCGCTCGCAGACGATGATACCCTCGCCCACCGAGACCGGCGTGTTGGGAATCGTCGAGAGGTGGTGGGTGCCGGGTGCGAGCAGCCGCTCGTAGTCGTCGAAACACCATCCGGCCGCCACCGAGACGACGCACTTGCCGTGCAGCGCGTCACGCAGCGGCGCGAGCGCCACTTCGACCTGGTGGGGCTTCACGGCGACGACGACCGTGTCGGCGAAGGCGACCAGGTCGGCCGCCCGTTCGAAGGCGCGGATGCCGCTCTGCTGCGTGTTGCGCTGCAGCTTCGCGAAGTCGCGCGCGCAGGCGCCCATCTCCTCCGCGGCGAGGGCCCCCTTGCGGAGCAGCCCCTCGGCCAGCGCACGGGCCATGTTGCCGAAACCGATGAATCCGAGTCTCATAGGGCGGCGGTTTTCGAGTAGTCGCGCTCGCCGAAGATGAGCGACCCGACGCGCACCAGCGTCGAACCGCAGGCCACGGCCAGCGGGTAGTCGTGCGACATGCCCATCGAGAGCGTGTCGAAATCGGCGCCGAAGCGGGGGCGCAGCTCGTCGAAGAGGCTTTTCAGTGCGAGGAAGTCGCGGCGGATGACCTCCTCGTCGTCCGTATTGGTGGCGATGCCCATCACCCCGCGGACGCGGAGCGCCGGCATGGCGGCAAAGGGCTCCGAGGCGAGGTACTCCCTCAGCTCGTCGGGCTCCCAGCCCGACTTCGTCTCCTCGTCGGCGACGTGGATTTCGAGCAGGATGTCGAGCCGGCGGCCGCATTTGTCCGCCTCGCGTTGCAGCGCCTCGGCCAGCCGTGCGCTGTCGACCGATTCGACCATCTGCACGAAGGGGGCGATGTACTTCACCTTGTTGGTCTGCAGGTGGCCAATCATGTGCCACTCGATATCCTTCGGCAGCTCTTCGTATTTGGCCCGCAGCTCCTGCGGGCGGCTTTCGCCGAAGAGGCGCTGCCCGGCCTCGTAGGCTTCGCGGATGGCCTCGGCCGGGTGGGTTTTCGATACGGCGACGAGCCGTACGCCCTCGGGCAGCGATACCCGTACGCGGGCCAGTTGTTCTGATACCGACATCTCCGTCTGATTTTTTGCGAGAACAAATGTAGCGAAAAATCGCGGAACGGGGAAGCGCCGGCCGATTTTTTCGGCGGGCATCCCCCTCCGGCGTTTTGCCGTTTGCCGAGAGTTTCCTATATTTGTTCCAAAACCCAGTAACCAGAAAAAATGAAAAAACGTCAATTGCTTCTCTCGGCCGTGGCGCTCCTCGCCTATGGGGCGGTGTCGGCCTGCACCAACTTCATCGTCACGCGCGGAGCCTCGACCGACGGTTCGGTCATGGTCACCTATGCCGCCGACTCGCATGCGCTCTACGGTGCGCTCTACCACACGGCGGCGGGCCGCTACGCTCCGGGTACGATGATGCCCGTCCATGAGTGGGATACGGGCCGTTACCTGCGCGACATTCCCCAGGTGGCGCAGACCTGGTCGACCATCGGCAACATGAACGAGCACTCGCTCATCATCGGCGAGACCACCTACGGCGGCCGTGCCGAACTGGCCGACTCGACCGGCGGCATCGACTACGGCTCGCTGATATACATCACCCTCCAGCGCGCGAAGACGGCCCGCGAGGCCATCGCCGTCATCGCCGAGCTGGCCAATACCTACGGCTACGCATCGAGCGGCGAGTCGTTCTCCATCGCCGACACCGAAGAGGCCTGGATTATGGAGCTCATCGGCAAGGGCTACAAGGACGACGGCAAGGGGGGCAACGCCCGCCGCGGCATTGTTTGGGTGGCACGCCGCATCCCCGACGGCTATGTCTCGGGCCATGCCAACCAGGCGCGCATCACCACTTTCCCGCTCGACGACCCCGAGAACTGCCTCTATGCGCCCGATGTCATCTCGTTTGCCCGTGAAATGGGCTACTTCGAGGGTTCGGACGAGGAGTTCAGCTTCGCCGATGCCTACTGCCCGGCCGACTTCGGTACGGTGCGCGGCTGCGATGCCCGCGTGTGGGCCTTCTTCCGCACGGTGGCCGACGGCATGGATGCCTACGAGGACTATGCCATGGGCTACAACCTCAAGAACCGCCTGCCGCTGTGGGTGAAGCCCCGCCAGAAGGTGTCGCCCAAGACGCTCTTCGACTGCATGCGCGACCACTACGAGGGTACGCCGATGGACATGACGAAGGACCTCGGTGCCGGCGGCCACAACTGTCCCTACCGCTGGCGTCCGATGGAGTTCGAGGTCGACGGTGTCACCTACCTCAACGAGCGTGCAACGGCCACGCAGCAGACCGGCTTCTGGTTCGTGGCGCAGGCGCGTCCCGATGCGGGACGCGACATGGGCATCCTCTGGTTCGGTGTCGACGATGCCGCCACCTCGTGCCTGACGCCGATTTTCTGCTCGGCGCAGGAGGTTCCCGAGTGCTTCAGCGAGGAGAACGGCTCGATGCTCCGCTATTCGCCCACGTCGGCCTTCTGGCTCTTCAACCGTACGACGAACTTCGCCTACATGCGCTACGACATGATTTCGGCCGACATCCGCAAGGTGACCGACAAGTGGGAGAACGACCGTCTGGCCGATGTGGCCGCCGTTACGGCCCGTGTCGGCAAGATGTCGGCGGAGGCGCGCCGCAACTACCTGACCGAGCTGAGCGTCTCGACGGCCCAGGAGCTCTTCGACCGCTGGCAGCGGCTGAACGGCTATCTGCTGGTCAAGTACATGGACGGCAACGTCAAGAGCGAGCACGGCGACGTGCTGTCGTTCCTCGACGGTGACGGCTCGTCGGCCCACTTCGTCGACAACGGCAACGGCCGCGACATTCCCGACCGGATTCAGTTCCCGGGCTACAACGAGAAGTGGAAGCGCGCCGTGGCGGCCGACAACGGCGAGGTGCTGCGCGTAATCAAATAAGTCAAGAGAGAGAACCATCGGGGGGAGGACGCAACCGCACAGGGGTGCAGGCGTCGTCCCCTCTTTCCTAAAACGAATACCATGAAATATGACATCATTGTAGTCGGCTCGGGTCCGGGCGGGTATGTCGCCGCCATCCGTGCCGCGCAGCTCGGCCGCCGGGTGGCGCTCGTGGAGCGCGCCGAGGCGGGCGGCGTCTGCCTCAACTGGGGCTGTATTCCGACCAAGGCGCTGCTCAAGAGCGCCCAGGTCTATGCCTGGTGCAAGTCGGCCGACCACTACGGCCTGACGCTCGAGGGCGAGGTGCGCCCCGACCTCGAGCGTATCGTCGACCGCTCGCGCGGTGTGGCCGAGACGATGAGCAAGGGGGTTGCCTTCCTGCTCCGCAAGAACAACATCGACCTCATCGCCGGCTTCGGACGGCTCGTGGCGCCGGGCCGGCTCGACGTCGACGGCGTCGTCTACGAGGCGGACCACATCGTGCTGGCGACGGGCGCCCGTCCGCGCGAGATGCCCTTCATGCCCATCGACGGCGAGCATGTCCTCTCGTCGCGCCATGCACTGGAGCTGCGGCGGCTGCCCGCGTCGATGGTGGTGGTCGGTTCGGGTGCCATCGGCAGCGAGTTCGCCTGGTTCTACGCCACGCTGGGCGTCAAGGTGACGCTCGTCGAGTACCTGCCGCGCATCATGCCGCTCGAGGACGAGGAGGTCTCGAAGACGATGGAGCGCGTCTTCCGCAAACTGCGCGCGACGGTGCTCACCTCGACCACCGTGCGCAGCGTCGTGGTCGGCGCCGACGGACAGTGCGTCGTCGAGGTCGAGGGCCGCAAGGGTGTCGAGTCGCTGAGCGCCGAGGTGGTGCTCTCGGCCGTCGGCATCAAGTCCAACATCGAGGGCATCGGCCTCGAGGAGCTGGGCATCGCCGTCGAGCGCGACAAGGTGGTGGTCGATGAATATTACCGCACCAACGTGCCGGGCGTCTACGCCATCGGCGACATCGTGGGCGGTCCGGCGCTGGCCCACGTCGCCTCGGCCGAGGCCGTCTGCTGCATCGAGTCCATCTGCGGGCTCAATCCCGCGCCGGTCGACTATTCGACCATCCCCTCGTGCATCTTCACCTCGCCCGAGGTGGCCTCGGTCGGCATGACCGAACAGCAGGCGCGCGAGCGGGGCATCGACGTGCGCGTCGGGCGCTTCCCCTTCACCGCTTCGGGCAAGGCGACGGCGGCGGGCGACCGCGACGGCTTCGTCAAGCTGCTCTTCGACGGCGAGGAGCGCCTCATCGGCGCCCACATGGTGGGGGCTGGCGTTACCGAGATGCTGGCCGAGCCGACGCTCGCCAAGGCGCTCGGCGTCACGGCCCACCGTCTGGCCCGCGTCATCCATGCCCACCCCACGATGAACGAAGGGGTGATGGAGGCGGCCGAGGCGGCCATGGGCGCGGCGATTCACCTCTGACGCACGGAAGCGGCAGAGACGGGAAAAGAGTCCGGCAGCCTCATCGGGGCGTGCCGGACTCTTTTTTCGTGCAGGGCCGTTGGGTGTCGTGCGGGGTTGTCGGCGGCTGAGCCGTCCTCTTCTCAAAAGCGCCACGAGGCGCCCAGCAGCAGGTTGCGCGGGCGGATGGCGTAGCGGTACGACGACCGGCTCGGTCCGTCGAAGAGCGTATAGGTGTAGCTGTCGCGGTCGAGCAGGTTGGTGGCTGTGAGGGTGAGCTCCCACCGCTCGCCGACCTTCCAGCCCAGCGAGGCGTCGACCAGCACGAGGTGCTTCCGCTGCGTGGAGGAGAGCTGCGTGTAGTAGTGCTCGCCCGTGAGGCGGATGACGAGCTGCCGCGTCGGTGCGAAGTTGAGCTGCAGCTGCTGGTCGAAGGAGTGCTGGACGGAGCGCTCCTGCTGCTCGATGCCCAGCACCGAACGGCGGTAGTTGAGGCGGTATTCGGTGTTGAACCAGCGGGCGAGGCGGAGGTTGAAGTTGGGCGAGAGGGTGAGCGTCGCCAGATGGTAGGGCGTCGGCTCGCCCTGCTGGATGCTCTCCAGCCGGGTCGCCTGCCACTGCACGTCGACCCCTGCCTGCCCGCGCAGGGCGTCGATGTTGATGCTCGCGCCGCCCGCGATGAACCACGATGCCGAGCGGTTCGTGCGGCGGAGCCAGCCGTCGACGATGTAGTCGCCCTCGTAGCTCCGCTCGGAGAGCCACGGCAGGTCGCTCCACGAGCGCATGACGAATGCGTGGGTGAAGATGCCGTTGAGCGGATTGCGGTAGTTGATGCCGGCCGAGAGCGAGCGGCGCAGCGTGCGGTCGAACGAGGTGATGCCCCGCGTCAGCGTACGGTAGTCGCGCAGCAGGGTGGCGGTGAAGAGCTGCGCCTCGTCGGGGGCGCTCTCACCCAGCGTGGCGGACGCCGTCAGGCGCCAGCAGGCGGCGGGCTCCCAGCGAAGGGCCGTGCGCCCCTCCCACAGAAGGGCCGTGCTGCGCTCCGCGCCGAGCCGCGAGTGGCGCACCTCAAGCGGAAGGTCCAGCGAGAGGTGCACCTTGTGCGTGCGGAAGATGGCCGACGGAGCGAAGTAGCCTCCGACCTCGCCCAGGCTGCTCCGCACAGCCGTCGAGGTCGCCTCGACGCCCGCAAGCGAACTCTCCATGCGGCGCAGCAGAGCGGCGATGCCGCCCTTGAACTGGAACGTCCAGCGCCGTCCGGCCTGCAGGGCCCATGCGGCGTTGTGGTTCATCCGCACCAGGTCGATGTCGAGCTCCTGCCGCTGGCCCTCCTCCGCGCGCTCGACGGTGAGCCACTGCGGCTGCGAGAGCCAGAGCACATGGGAGGAGAGGGTGAGCGTGCGCCGCTCGTTGCGGAGGATGCAGTCCAGGTCGTTCTCCACGCGGAAGGAGGGGGTCGAGGCGTGCTGCTGGTTGGGGTAGCTGCCCCCGACCTCGGAGCGGAAATCGCTCCATGCAAGGTCGGCCGAGAGGCGCTCGCGGAGGTAGAACCGCTCGGTGTTTGCCTGCAGCCGGAGCCGGCCCGAGGCCCGGCGGTTGCGCAGCAGCGCCTGCTCCGTCGCCAGCTCCTCGAGCGACCCGTCGGTCAGGTAGCGGAGCGTTCGCGCGGCCCAGTCGGAGGTCAGACGGTCGTAGCCGCAGCCGACGTGGCCGCTCAGCTGGTAGTCGTCGGTGAGCTTCCAGAGGTGGTCGGCACTCGCCATGACCGAGCGGTTGAAGCGCGTGCGCTCCTGGGCCAGCGGGGCCGAGGTGAGGTCGGTCGAAAACCACGCGGGGGTCCGGTAGCGGTTGAAGTCGTTGCCGGGCAGCTCGTCGGTCGTCAGCTGCGTGAGGTCGGCCGTGGGGTCCTGCCCCGTGTTGTCGCCCTTGATGTTGAGCATCGACTGGCTGCGGGCCGCCATGCGCATGGCGAAGGCCGAGCCGCGCCAGAGCGCCCCGTCGGAGGCCCAGCCGCCGGCGCCGCGCAGCGACCCCGTCCAGCGCGAGCGGGCGTGCTCGCTCAGACGGAGGTTCAGCGCCGCACGGTCGCTCAGGGCGATGTCGTTCAGCGCCTTGATGGGCTGGTGGTTCTCCAGCACCTCGACGCTGGCCACGTCCTGCGGCCGGATGTTGTTCGTCGCCAGCGAGTAGCGGCCGTCGAGCAGGTCCATCCCCTCGATGTAGAACTTGTTGATGGGCTCGCCGTTGTAGCGGATTTCGCCCGTCTTTTCGACCTCGATGCCCGGCATCTTGCGCAGCACGTCGGCAATCGTGCGGTCCTGCGCCTCGGTGAAGCTCGCGACGTTGTAGCTCACCGTGTCGCCCCGCAGCGAGAGGCGCGGCGCACGGATTTCGACCTCGCGAATCTTCACGGCCTCCGCCTCGAGGCGAATCTCGCGCGGCAGCCGGGCGGTGGTGTGGCGCTGCGGGCGGTAGCCCATCATCGAGACCTCGACGCTGGCGGCCCGCATCCCCTGCCGCGGGCGGAGGCGGAAGGCGCCGTCGGCCGCCGTGGTGGTGTAGCCGGCCTGCCGGCCCGTGCTGTCGGCCGCCAGCAGGATGGCCCCGGCAAGGGGCCGTCCGTCGGCGGCATCCACGACGCGTCCGGTCAGCTCCTGGGCTGCGGCCGTGAGCGTAACTCCGAACAGCGCAACGATATATACTGCCCACTTCATGCGTCGCTGGAGTTTATTCGAGCTCGATGGGGTTGTAGCCGCGCACGAGGTCGCCCGGCCCGAGAGGCGTGCCGTCCTGGGACGTGACGGTTATACTTACGTTCGAGTTGTTCGTGAGGTAACCGATTGGGTCAGTCATTATCTTCTGCTTGAGCTCGCGGTACTTTTTACGGCTTGTTTTCATGTAGTTGCGCTTGGTCATGCGGATGGGTTCGACGCGCTGCTCCACACCCGTTGCCTCCAGGTCGAGCACCCCGGCATCGTCCTTGATGGCAAGAATCAGCCCCGGCAGCCCGCCGAACTTCCACGGCCCGGCGCTCACGGCAATCTCGGGCGCATACCACGCCTCGTAGTTGCGGCCGCGGAAGGTGCAGCGCGCCCGGCGGCACGCATAGCCGAGGATGGTCCGCTCGCCCTCCTCAAGCTCCCAGTCGATTGCGGGCAGCGGCTCGGTGTAGAGCAGGTGGTCCATGTCAATCTGGTCGGTGTGGGTCAGCCGGCCTGCCGTCTGGTCGCGGAAGAGCTCGTCGCGCACGCCGCTGTGGAAACTCCCGAGGTTGGCCATTATCTGCTCGGGCGGCGTGACGCGGACGAGCGAATCGGTCTGCCAGGTCTTGTAGGAGTAGAACTTCGTCCGGCGGCTTCCCACCTCGAGCAGCAGGAGGTCCTCCATCGGGTGTTCGTTTTCGGGCCGCTGCTGGTAGCGCATGCGGTAGCTGACGACGAATTGCGTCGTGTCGAGCACCTCGCCGGGCAGCTCGGCCGTGTCGTAGGTCTTGACGCCGTCGGGCGTGTAGGTGACGATGGTCTGCTGGGCAAGCACCGCTCCGGATGCGGTGAGGAGCGAAAGGAGAAGAAAAATGGTCTTTTTCATGGTCGGATGCGTTTTGGTTTCCGACACAAAGTTGCCGCAAAATCCCGGCGGTGATGGTTAACGCCCCGTTAACGAATGTTAAATAGTCTTAACGCCGTCGGCCGTGGCCATTTTATATGTACCTTTGCTGTGTACAAAAAACGCACAGGGATGAACCGTCGTCGCTTCGGCCGTATTTCGCTTCTGGTCTCCGCCTCGCTGGCGGTGCTCGTCGCCGTGCAGGCGTGGAGCCTTGCGGGCATCTACCGCGACCGCCGCGAGGAGTTCTCGCGGCTGGTGACGCAGGCCATGACGCGGGCTGCCTACGACGACCTGCTGCTGGGCAACAAACCCTCCGGGAACAGGAGCCATATCTCCTTCTCCTCGTCGGGCAACGTCGACTCCATACGGGTGGACATGATTCAGGAAATCTCGGTGAAGAACCTCGCCGGGGCGGGGAAAAGCATCACCTTCACCCCAAAAACGGATGCCGACACGCTTCATCACAGCATCAGCATCTCCGACGGCGGGACGACCCGCTACATCCGCCAGGAAATCCGCATCCCGTCCGTTTACGTGCTGCGACTCAACATGGAGCGCTACGATTCGCTGCTCACCTGCAACCTGCGGGCGGCGGGCATCGAGCTCCCGCACAAGGTCGATGTCGTGCGCGGCCCCGCCGATTCGACCTCCACGGCGCGGCTTTTCACCTCGGAGCCGGTGGAGGCGGGGGAGGTGCTCATCGCGGCGCGTAACGACTCGCTGCGGCTCAAGAACCCGCTCACCTTCACCACGTCGCTTACGACCGACGACGAACTCTATTTCCGGCTGCGCATCGAGAATCCCTACCGGCAGCTTCTGGGCGAGATGGCGGGCGTGGCCGTTTCGTCGCTGCTGATGCTCGTGGCCGTTGCCGGGGGGCTGCTCTACCTGCTGCGGACGCTCTTCCGGCAGAAGACGCTCGAGGAGATGCGCCGCGACCTGACCCACAACATCACCCACGAGCTGAAGACCCCCATCGCCGTGGCCAACGCCGCGAACGACGCCCTGCTCGACTTCGGGGCGGCGGACGACGTGCAGCGGCGCCGGCGCTACCTGACGGTCATCCGCCAGCAGCTGGCCTCGCTGAGCGACATGGTGCAGCGCATCCTGACGATGAGTGTCGAGGAGCGCGGCGAGTTCGGCCTCGTGCGCGAAGAGACCGACGTCGGTGCCCTTTTGCGCGAAGTGGCCGACGAGTACCGCCTCAAGGCCCGCAAGGAGGCCCGAATCGAGCTCCGCGTCGAACCCGACCCGCTGCTCTTCCCGCTCGACCGCTTCCACATGCGCCATCTGGCGGGCAACCTGGTGGACAATGCGCTCAAGTATTCGGGCGAGCGGGTGCACATCCGCATCGAGGCGCGCCTGGTGCAGGGCTGGCTGCAGCTGACGGTCGACGACGACGGCATCGGCATCGACCGCCGCGTGCGCGAGCACATCTTCGAGAAGTTCTACCGTGTGCCGACCGGCGACCGGCAGGAGGTCCGCGGCTTCGGCCTGGGACTCTACTACGCCCGCCTGGTGGCCCAGCGCCACGGCGGCACCATCCGCGTCGACTCCGCCCCGGGACGCGGCACCCGTTTCACCATCCGCATCCCGAACCATGACCCCCGACTCTAAGATTCACGTGCTGCTCGTCGAGGACGAGCAGACGCTCGCCGACATCATCGCCGATACGCTCTCCGAGAAGGATTTCACCGTGACGGTGGCCTACAACGGTATCGAAGGGCTCCGCGCCTTCGAAAGCGAGCGGCCCCAGGTGGTGGTGACCGATATCATGATGCCCGGCATGGACGGACTGTCGTTTGTCCGGCAGCTCAGACGGAGGGATGCCTCGGTGCCGATTCTCTTCCTGTCGGCCCGCTCGGCCGCCGAAGATGTGGTGCAGGGCTTCGAGACGGGCGGCAACGACTACCTGCGCAAACCCTTTGCCATGAGCGAACTCGTCGTGCGCGTGCGCTCGCTTGCGGGCCGGCGTGCCGCTGCGGAGTCGGCCGCCCGTCGGAAACCGCTTGCCGTCGGGCGTTTCCGCTTCGATGCCGACCGGCAGCTGCTGACGCTGGAGGACAAGGTGTGCCGGCTCTCGGCCCGCGAGGCGGCGCTTCTGGCCATGCTCTGCGAACGGCGGGGCGAGGTGGTCTCCACGCAGCTCATCCTGCAGCGCATCTGGGGTGACGACTCCTTCTTCAATGCCCGCAGCCTCCATGTCTTCGTCACGCGCTTGCGCCACCGTCTGGCGGCCGACCCCGATATCCGGCTGGTCAACGCCCGCGGGGTGGGGTACAAGCTCCTCTTCTGACCCGGGCGGCGGTTACAGCAGCAGGTTGAAGAGGTAGCCCGAGAGGATGATGAAGAGCGTCACGGTGGCGAAGAAGATGGCGATAAGCCGCCACGTCATCACCTTCTTGAGCATCGTCGCCTCGGGCAGCGACAGCCCCACAACCCCCATCATGAAGGCGATGGCCGTGCCGAGCGGCACCCCTTTGGCCACGAAGACCTGGATGACCGGAACGATGCCCGCCGCGTTGGCATACATCGGCACGGCGCAGATGACCGCCATCGGTACGGCGAAGATGTTGTCGCGGCCCATGAAGCGCTCGAAGAAGCCTTCGGGCACATATCCGTGCATGGCCGCCCCGATGCCGATTCCCACCACGACATAGAGCAGAACGCCCCGTACGATACCCCAGGCATCGCGGACCACCGTGCGCAGCCGTTCGGCAAAGGGTGTCCGCGTTTCGTCCCATTCGGCGCTCTGTTCGTCCGCGCCGGCCTGCAGTGCGAGCACCCACGGCGAGAGGTGGCGCTCCAGCCGCATGCGCCCCAGGATGTATCCGCCGAGTGTTCCCAGCGTGATGCCGCTCACAACATAGATGAGGGTGGCCTTCAGCCCGAACGAGCCGAGAAACATCGCCACGGCAATTTCGTTGACCAGCGGCGAGGTGATGAGGAAGGCGAAGGTGACTCCCAGCGGAATGCCCCCTTTGACGAAGCCGATGAAGAGCGGAATCGACGAGCAGGAGCAGAAGGGAGTGACGGCTCCGAAGAGCGACGCAAGGAGGTACTGCAGCCCGTAGAGGCGGCGGGTGGTGAGCGCACGGCGCAGCCGCTCCGTCGGGAAGTAGGCGTTGAGGAGTCCCATGGCAATACTTACGACAAGCAGCAACAGGATGATTTTCAACGTGTCGTATATGAAGAAGTCAAGCGATTCTGCAAGTCGCGAAGCGGGGTCGAGACCCAACAGTCCGTAGACCACCAGGTCGGCGATTTTTTGTATCATTATGGTTGATAATTTGCCTGTTACAACTTTTATATGAAGTAAACAACGAGGTAGTACACGCCCGTAGCGATGAAGAGCAGCGCCACGGCTCGGTTTAACCATTTTCGGATGCTCTGCATCCGGTTGTAGAAGCGCCCGATGCCTGCAGCCCCGAAGGCCAGCAGCCAGGCGGCTGCCACGACGGGGATGCCCGTCGCCAGGGCGAAGAGTGCCGGAAGCAGGTAGCCGCCCGTCTCGGCTGCAGCCATCGGGATGAGCATCCCGAAGTAGAGTACGCCGCTTGTCGGGCAGAATGCCAGCGCGAAGAGCGCGCCCAGCAGCAGTGCGCCCGTGCCGCCGCGCCCTTTCAGCCGCTCGCCGCCGCGGGTGAATCCGAAGCCCGGCAGGCGGAGCCGGTCGCCGAAGAGCATGAAAAGTCCCGTCAGGAGCAGCAGCGCGCCGACGAGCAGCTCCGTCCAGCCTCCGATGAACCGCTGCACGGCGAAGGTGCTGCCTCCGCTTCGCAGCAGTGCGATGCAGGCCGCGCCGAGCAGCGTGTAGGCGAGGATGCGTCCTGCGGTGTAGAGCAGTCCGTTGACGAAGATTCGGCGGCGGTTGTCCACCTCGCGTGCAAGGTATCCCATGGCGGCGATGTTGGTGGCCAGCGGGCAGGGGCTTATGGCCGTGAGCAGGCCGAGCAGCAGGGCCGTCAGCGCCGGTACGGTCGAACTGTCGAGCAGGTTTTGCAATGTCTCCATGACGCTATTGGGCGAGCAGTTGTTCGATTCGAGCCTTCAGCTCCCGGCGGAAGAGGTCGGCGTCGGTGCGTGCGTGGGTAAAGGCGAAGCGGGTGAGGTCGACGACCTGCTCCTCGCCGTTGTGGCGATGGCTCAGCAGAAGCGACGACCAGGCGACCTCGTAGCGGGCGGCGAGCTCCTCTTCCTCGGTAATTTCGGCTATGCGCAGCCGCAGCGTGCCGTCGGCAACCTCCTCGGCAAACTCCTGCTCGACCACCTCGCGCGTCAGCTGCTCGATGGCCCGGCAGGTGGGGCATCTTTTTTTGGTGTGGAACGACAGCACCTCCACTCCGTCGGGCTGTTCCTGCGGCGGGGCGGCCGAGCTGCTTCCTCTGCCGCCGCAGGCGGTCATCAGGGTCAGAAGCAGCAGTGTAAACACTCTGTTTTTCATGGTAAAGTCTTTTTAGTTGTTCAGCAAACGCTTTACCTCATCGAGCGACAAGCGGCGCCCCTTCGATACGACCTTGCCGTCGATGACCAGCGCCGGCAGCGTCATCACACCGCTGGCGATGATTCGTTCGAGCGACTCCTCCTTCACTACGGCGGCGTCGATTCCCATCTCCTCGACCGCCTTGAGGACCGTTTCGTAGAGTGCCCTGCATCCGGCGCACCCCGTTCCGAGAACTTCGATTTTCATTTTTTTTCTGTTTTTGGTTTTTATTTGGTGTATGTAATTCGTCGAATTACGAACAATTGTGGCAACCAAAAAGCGACGGGCGTTGTCGCTTCGTGTGGCCGGCGTGTCACTGGCAGCAGGGGCCTTCGTCGGAGGCGATTTCGCGGAAAAACTCGCCGAACAGCGCGCGGGCTTCGGCCCAGTTGGTGCGATTGATGCAGTATCGGACCTTCGGCGGCTGGATTTCGCCCTGGATAAGCCCTGCCTCCTTCAACTCCTTGAGGTGCTGCGAGATGGTGGCTTTCGCGATGGGCAGCACCTCGTGCAGGTCGCCGAAGAAGCAGCTTTGCTGCGAGGCCAGGAAGTGCAGGATGGCCATTCTTGCCGGGTGGCCCATCGCTTTGGCATAGCGTGCCATGCGCTCTTCGCGTTCCGTATATCCCTTTTCGCTCATCTCTTTCCTTTATTGTTCGCAAATATACGAACAACTTCCCGCTCTGCCAAATTTTTGTGGCGGAAATATCGCAACATGTATCATCGGGCGCCTGTTTTGAGGAGGGAGGGAACCGGGAGGCATGTTTTTATGAATTTATTCGCTATCTTTGCCCCTCGCTTCTTGTAGGCGTGAGGTTTCGGAAATGAAACCGTCTTGTCGAAGCGGAATGATTGGGATAGTTACAAGGTTGATTTTTTAATTTAAGTGTAGATTGATGGGAAACACAAGAAGAACCAATTGGAGATTTTGGCTCTCCGCTGCCCTTTTGCTGACTTTCTGGGGCTGTTCGTCCGAGCCGGATATTCCGGGTGGAGCAACCGATGACGGATACATTCACCTCTATTTTACGAAAACGGAGACCCGGACCGACCTGAATTCAGACGGCAGCGGGCAATTCACCGAAGGCGACCGGATAGGACTGTTTGTCGACGGCAGCGACGGTGTCCGCTACTGCGAACTGACCTACCGCGGCGGCGAGTGGACGCCGCGGCTCCGCCGTGCGGATTTCGGCCCGGGCAGCCTGGATTTGGCCGCCCATTATCCGGCCTTCACCGACGGAACATCGACCGACGCCGATTTCCGAATCGCCTCCGACCAGAGCGGCGACGGCATGACGCAGTCGGATTTGCTTTTTTCCCGGACGACGCTCGACGAGGGGGAGAACCGGGCCGTCATGACCTTTGGTCATGTCATGCACCGGTTGAAGATTGAACTCAGCGGCTCGACGGAGAATGTTTCCATTCTGGCGCGCAGCGTGGCGGACGGTACGGCCGACCTGCTGACGGGCGAAATGATTGCGGCCGGGAGCGACATGCAGTGGATAACTCCCGCGAAGAGTTCGGACGGAAGCCTCGAGGTGGTCATCTTCCCTCAGTCGGCCGAGCCTTACCGTAGCGGCGACGGTCTGCTGAAAATCACCTCTGACGGCAAGGTTTCGTACTATATGGCCTCCGCACAGCTTGAAAGCGGGGCTCCGCTTGAGACCTTCGAGCCGGGCAAACAAACCTCCGTCCGTCTGCAGCTCAAGAGCAACACCGAGCAGGAGTGGGCCAACCGGAAGGTGTGGGTCGATGGAATCAAGGAGCCTGAAGAGGGGGCATGGCTGCAGCTCTTCCCCGAGACATATTCCACGTATTATCTCCCTTGGAAGCCGGAGTACGGCTGGTACGACTGCGACAAATTGAATCCGACGGCCAACGCATCAGGTGTCCCCGACGGCATGATGTGTTGGGCCGCTGCAGCTTCGAACCTATTGCATTGGTGGATTGCCCGAAACATCGAATATGTGGAAAAATACGATTACAAGGGCCCGGATTACACCTATCCGCTCGACAAGCCGCAGGAGAGCGACATCTTCCAGTGTTTCATCGACGCGTTTGTTGATGAGGCCGGGTATGGTGATGCCGGTCTGAACTGGTTCATCCATGGTGTCAAGCCCTCCGCCCCGGCAATGGACAAACCTGAAAATCCAGGTGGATATTTCAAGGATGTCTTCCCCGACGGGGTCAAACTGGGACGTAAAATCTCCGGATTGGGTAAGGAGCGCTTCAATGAAACCATCAAGGATGCGCTCAAGAACGGAAAGGGCATAGGCTTCAGCAAAGGAGCGGTCTATTCGAGCCACATCATGACCATCTGGGGGGCGGAATTCGATGAGGAAGGCAATGTCTCCTACATCTATATCGCCGACAACAACGACCGTTATGACTATGAAGCCTATACTTCGCTGCGTATAGGTTGCATCAGAAACGAAATCGTCTATGTTCCCTTGTCTGGAAGTGCGACCCAGACCCACTACAAGACCGGTTATCTCGGCAACCCCGACGCTTCTGTTCCTATCAACAGCCTGTTTACGGTCGAATTGGGGCAGGAATACTGGGAACAATACTATAGCAGTAAAAAATAAAGGAATATGAAGATAAACATCATTATGAAAGGAATATATTGTCTGTTTGTTGTCGCAGCTGTTGCTGCCATGCCGGCTTGCAGTTCGTCTGATGAGGCGACCGGTCCGGTACAGAAGAAAATCAAGTTGAACGCATCGATTGCCAAGGTCGAGGAGCTCGAGAGCTCCGAAGCGGTCCAATCGGGTAAGGAGCACTTCACCCAGGGCGACACCTTTACGCTTGTGGTGGCCAATGCCGAGCGACAGTACGACCTGTTCGACTTTACGGTCGGAATGACCCAGCTCCTTTGGAAAGAGGTTACCGTGGCCGGTGAGGGCGCGAAGGTCAACTTCTCGGCCTGCTATCCGGTGCAGCGACTTGCCGACGGCAAATTCACCTTCGACCTCGGCACGGCATCCGAACAGGACCTGCTGCTGGCCGCTCCCTGTGCCGTGACCGTGGATGACGAGACGCCTGTCAACCTTACGTTCCGCCATGCGATGCACCGCCTCAATGTGGTCTTCACGGTCGATGCCGATGCCCGTGTCGATGCCGATGCCATCCGGACCGTCTGTACGGCCCGGTCGAAATGCGGGGTGAACCTGCTCGACGGCTCGCTCGATACGACCGACGCCACGACGGCCGACTTTACCCGGACGGGCAGCGAGGTATCCTTCCTCGTCGTTCCGCAGCAGGCCTCCGACGTGACGCTCGACGTGACGGCGGGCGACATCTCGAAGAGCTTCACGGTCGGCAGCCTCAAACCCGGACTCGGCGAGCTCAAGAGCGGCATGCAGCTGCGTGTCGAAATCACCGTCAAGGAGCAGGCCATCGAAATCGGCAGCATCACCATCGAAGGATGGGAGGACCAGGGTTCCATCGGCGGGGAAATCATCATCTGATGCCGGTCTCCCTTTTCCGGACGGAACGCCCTGCGGCCCTGCGGTCGCAGGGCGTTCCGTTTGCAAGGTCCCGGCATGCGATGCGGAAACGGAAACCCCCGGCCCGAGGTGCGGACCGGGGGGCTCCCGTTCTGAATCCGGCGTGCCGTCAATAGAAGCGCGACACGGGGTAGATGTTCACCGGATAGCTGCCCGGATTGACCAGATTGTTGACCAGCCGGGGTTCGTCGCCGCTGCAGTCGTAGACCAGTACGTTGCCGTCGGAGACAATCGATTCGCCCAGCTCGTTCGAGACCGAAACGTAGAGCAGGTTCTTTTTTGCGTCGGCAATCACGTTGCAGGTCAGATAATTTGCATTGGGCGCATCCTCCTTGACGTGGATATACTCCTCGGTTTGCCAGGTCTTGAGCGACATGCGGCTGACGGTGAGCGTCCCGGCGGCATAGTAGATGTAGTCGCCGCAGAGCGCTATGCCCGGCGTATTCATGAACTCGGCCGAGATGTCGGCGTTGACCTGCTTCTCCCGGGTGATGGTCATCGTTCGGGTGTCGATGAAGAAGAGCACGCTCTTCTTGTCGCCCGAACGGCCGCACGTAGCCACCAGGATTTCATGCTCTCCCGTCTGGCAGATGCCGCTCGAGAAATCGCTCGCATGGCTCAGGTCGAGCGTCCGCGACACCTCGTTGGAGCCTTTGCTGAACTCGAGCAGGCAGGGGGTTATCCAGAATCCGCCTCCGCAGCAGTAGAGCTTGTCGCCGATGACGGCCATGCCGCGCGTGTCGATGACGGTCTCGATGGTGGCACCCTGGTTGCCGAAGGCATAGGAGCCCTTGACGATGTTCAGCTCGCCGGTTGTGCCGTCGAGCCGGAACAGACCCTGGCTGTCCGAGAAGAAGATATTGTGCTCGTCCATGACGGCGATGTTCTCCAGCGGGGTCGACAGCGGGAGCATCTCCTGCTCCTCGAGCGAACCTTCGGGCCGGGGGAAGGTGAGGTCGTCGGCCGTGAAGACCTTTTCGCGGCGGAACGTCTCGGCGTCGGCCACGACCAGACACCCGTCGCCGGCTTCGTTGTTCGGCCGGTAGAGGTTGTTGCTCATGATGTAGATTTTCCCGTTGCACATGTCGAGGTCCATGGCCTCGTTGCCGAAGGCCGAACCGTTGACCGTCCGGTAGACATCCTTTTCGATGGTGCCGTCGGGCGCAAGGTAGGAAATCGAACCGTTCTCCGACATGCGGGCCCCCTGATTGAGCAGGATGACACCGTCGGGGTCGGCATACCCCTCCTGGGGGGCGGGAGGGGGAGTGCCGCCGTCGTTGTCCGTGTCGGACGTGCAGCCGTTGAGCAGGGCCGATGCGCCGAGCACCGCACCCCACAACCAGATTCGTTTCATGGTCGAAGATATGTTTTTCATGGTCGTCTATCGGTTCTCGGGGAAAAAGAACCCGGCCGGGAAGTTGGTGTAGTTCTCATATTTGGCCAGCGGTGACTGGAAGTCGCCGGCGGGGTCGAACGCCCAAATCTGGTTCTGGGTGAACAGGGCGAAGGACTTGATGGAGTTGATGAGCAGGTGGCCCGTTGCGGGGTGTACGCCCAGCCCGTTGTAGAGCTGTCCGGCATTGGGGTCCAGCCCCGACACGTCGGTCAGCAGCTCGACGGCGTCGAGTCCCGAAGCGGCGTCGAGTTCGGCGCTCTCGTCGAAGGGGAGCCGGTAGATGGTCGTTCCGTCGGCGTAGTAGACGAGGTTGTCGTGTGCGGCGAATGCTACGCCCGAGGCTCCTGCCGTGGGTTTGATGTTGATTTGACGCTGTACGATGCCCTGGGTCGAAAGGTCGAACTTGTTCATGGCCGTCTTGCCGAATCCGAACGTCATAATCCACATCCGGCCGTCGTCCGCGGCCTGGATGCCCAGCACCTCATTGATGTCGCATTCGATGCCGGTGAGCGGGAGCCGGATGCTGTTGACTGCGTCGCTTTCGGGCGAAATCTCGTAAATCTTGCTGATGTATCCCGACAGGTAGGTGTAGACCTTGCCGTTCATCGTGACAAAGCGGCTCTTGGGTGCATTCTCCGAACCTTCGACGAAGGTCAGCGTTCCGGTTTCGCCGTCGAGCCGGTGGACGCCGGCATTGTCGCGGATGTAGATGTGGCGCTCGTCGAGTACGGCGATGTGCGTCGGCCAGTCGAGTCCGGCCAGCTCTTCGTTGGAGAAGGAGGCCGTCCGGCGCAGCGTGCGGGCATCCATGACCACAAGCATGCCGTCGTTCTCGAACTCCGCGCCGTTGGCGTTCCGGTTGCCGTTCTGCGAGATGACATAGATTTTACCGTCGCAGAAGGCCATGTCCTGCGCCACGTTGCCCAGCTCCGTGCCGTTGACCGTGCGGTAGGCGTCGTCGAATACGTAGCCCTCGGGCGAAATGTAGGTCAGCGAGCCGTTTTCGGTGGTCATGTTGCCTTCGTTGAGGACGAACGTGCCGGCCGGGTCGTCGAACGAGTTGAGGCAGCGGAGCGTGACCTCGCAGACAACCTTGTTCGCCCCGCCGCCTGCCGCCGTGATGCGCAGCGTGGCGCTGGTTTGCGCGTCGTCGGTCGCATGGAGGGCGATGACACCCTCCGTCTGGCGGACCTCGGCCTCCCAGCCTTCGGGGAGCGATTCGGTCGTGACGGCCGTTATGTGCTCGCCCGTGAAGGAGAGGGTCGTCTCCCGGCCGGGGACGACGAATACCGGAGCGCCTGCCTCGGCGCCCGTGTTCACTTCGAATTTCGTGACGGCATCCTCACCGTCGTTGCTGCAGGCTGCCGCCGCAAGGGTTGCGGCGACGAACAGCGTCTTCCAGAGTAATCTGTTCTTCATGTTGAAAATGGGGAAAGATGTGTTGTTGTCGTTTTGTCGTTGTCGTTTGGCTGTCGTCTCTACCGTCCGAGGCTGTCGCTTGCGATTTGTTCGCCCGCCAGATGGAGGTCGGTGACGCCCATCACCTCGGTCGAGCACTCGCCGAGCCAGCCGTTCACCTGGTTGACGCCCGTGTGGATGCGGATGAAATCCACGCCGGGCAGGTGGACCGGCGCCCCCGAGGCGTCGACCGCCCAGTCGATGTCGATGGCCGAGGCGTCGCTCTCGTTGGTGTCGTTGTCGGCATAGCCGAAGGCGAAGCGGTAGAGGGCGTAGTTGGTCCCCGCGCCGCTCAGGTCGATGCCGTTCTGCGGCAGGCGCGTCCCCTCGAAGGTGAGCTCTTCGTCATCGAGCCACTGCGGGAAGTAGGACTGCAGGTGCGTCGCATTCTTGGCCATGTAGCCCTCCTCCTGCTGGTTGTCCTTCCAGCGGATGTACTCGTCGGTGGGGGTGCCGGGCTCCTGTGCCGGACGGTAGTAGGTGATGCTGTAGCCGCGCACCGTGCGGATGTCGTTGCCCGCCTCGTCCGCCTTGTCGAGCCACGACTCGGCGGCGGTGGGGTAGGAGCTGCCGGCAATCTCGTACCACTCGTCCTCGTCGGGACGACCGTTCGAGTTGGCGTCCCAGGCCACCTGGATGACGCCCGGCTCGCTGCTGCCGTACTCGCTCTGGCCGCTGGCGTAGAAGGCGTTGCCCAGCACGCGGAAGTCGCACAGTCCGGGTTTGTTCTCGATGGTGTGGTCGAAGCCGACGACGATGTAGCCGCCGAAGCCGCCGAGCGAGACCATGCCCCGCCGGTTGTTGCCGATGGCTTCGAGCGCCTTGCGGTTCATATCCTCGGGCGTGTCGCCCTCGCGGTATTCGGGCAGCTGGTTGACGAATTGCCCCGGGGCGGGGCGGAACTCCACGACGCGTGTGACGTAGGGCGTGGCCTTGCCCGTCGAGGGGGTATCGCCTCCCTCGTCCGACGAGCAGGAGAGTGTCGCAAGGGCCAGCACAAGGGCGGCCGAAACGCGGCAGAACCGGTTGTTCGGAAAAATCTGTTTCATGTTTTTTTATGGGATATTTGTCGTTTTTTTGTCGGATTGCTGTGCCGTGCGGGCCGCATCAGTAGAAGGGCTCGGGCGAGAAGGCGATGTGGGCCGGGATGTCGCCCGTGCGTACCCGCCAGCGGAACCTGCCCTCGGGCGAGAAGCAGTAGAGATAGCCCGGCGTCACGTAGTTGGTGGCGTCGCAGACGTAGAGCTCCTTGGTTTCGGGGTTGACCGCCACGCCGTAGGGCAGCACAATCTCCCGGTCGGTGCCGTCGGTGATGAAGTTGCGCGAGACGATGCGCTGCTCGGCCGTGTCGTAGACGGCGTAGGAGACCTCGTTGCTCTGCGAGGTGTAGCTCCACTCGGTGCTGATGATGTAGAGCCGGTCGTCGTCGATGCACATCTCGCTGGCGGCGATGCCGAGGCTGCCGATGACGCGCTCCGTGGCCGCGTCGATGACGTAGATGTCGGAGCCCGTGCCGTAGTAGTCGCCGCGCGAGCTGACGTAGATGCGGCCGTAGCGGTCGAGCTCCATGCGGTGGAGGTTGATGGCCACGTCGATGGTGTTGACCACCTCGAACGAGTCGAGGTCGATGACCGAGACCGTGCGGTCGTAGTCGGGGAAGCGATATCCGCCCGAGTTGGCCACGTAGAGCCGTCCGCCCGTGATGACCATCTCCTCGGGCTGGTATCCTACGGTCACCTCGCGGGTGATTTCGAGTGTGCGGGTGTCGATTTCGACCACCTTGCCCGGACGTGCCTCGGGGTCAATCTGCACCGGCCCGGCATAGGAGCTCACGTAGGCGCGGTCGCCCTCGAAGACGATGTAGCGGCAGTTGGGAATCGAGATGCTGCCGATGTGCTCGGCCGTGTAGACGTCCATCACCTCCACGAGGTTCGAGCAGTTGACCACCGCGTAGAGCCGCCGGTCGTGGATGGCCAGGTCGTTGCCCACATCGCCCAGCTCCTTCACCACGCCGGGGTTGCGCTCCGGGTAGATGTTGCGCCGGTAGCCGCCGCTGCGGGCGTCGAAGTGGTCGATGGTGCACTTGTTGCTGCCCATGTTGCCCTCGTTGAGCAGGAAGAAGCCCTCGATGCGCTCGGGGGTGGTCGGCAGTGCGACGTAGTCCACCTCGGAGCGAATCATCGGCAGCTCCTTGCGGCAGGCGCCGGCGGCAAGCAGCACGGCGAGCAGCACGCAGGGACGGAACAGGAATCTTGCGAGACTTTTTTTCATGGGATGCGTACTCAGAACGAATATTGCACGATGACTTTGAAGTTGATGCCGGGCATGGGGTAGCAGGCCACCACCTCGTACTGCTGGTCGAGCAGGTTGTTCACCTCGAGCGTAGCGCGCAGCTCGCCGCGCCCCAGCTCCCAGCTGCGCCCCAGCGAGAGGTCGCTCGTATACCAGGGCTGCTGGTAGTTGTAGGCGATGTTGGCCTGCGAGGAGTAGCGTTCGCCGGTGTAGATGAAGCTGTAGCTCGCCTCCCAGCGCCGCCAGTTGAGGTTGAGCGCCGCCGAGCCGCTGTGCCACGGGATGTAGGGAATCTGCCCGCCGTAGAACTCGCTCGTCGGGTCGGTGAAGTCCTGCGCCTGCTGGTAGGTGTAGTTGAGGCGCGCGGTGAGCGTGAGGTCGCGGCCGATGGCCCAGCCGCTCTCGAGTGCGGCGTCGACGCCACGGATTTCGACGTTGCCCAGATTGACCATCGTCCAGCGGAAGAAGTTCGAGGTGGGGGTGGCGACGATTTTGTTCTCCACCTCGTTGTAGTAGACGTCGGCCTGGATGCTCAGATGGCGCAGCCAGGTGCGGTCGAACGTCCATCCGTAGGTGAAGCCCACGTCGTACTGCGTGGTGAATTCGGGGTCGAGGTTGACGTTGCCCACAAACGTATAGTAGAGGTCGTTGAGCGTCGGCATGCGGAAAATCCGCTTGTAGAAGGCCCGCAGATTGAAGTCGGTCCGGGCGAAGGGCTTCCACGAGAGGAAAACGGCCGGGGTGAGCTTCTGCTTGTCGGGCGCCGCCTCGCCCTGCGTGCGGTCGTGGACGAGCGTCCCGAGCAGGCTGGCCTGGAGCTCGACGCGCCCGAAGCGCAGGGCCGTGGCCACGGAGGCCAGCAGCGTATGGCGCCGCGGATAGGCGAAGTCGCGCATGTCGGAGTTGAGCAGGTTGAACTGATAGTCGGCCGAGAAGCTCGCCTCCCACCAGGGGAAGATGGTGAAGCGGTTGGCCGCCGAGAGGTAGAGCTCCTGCTGGTAATAGCGGTTGTCGGTGTACATGATGGACTCGTCCTTGCGGGGGTCGGCCAGATAGTGGAGGTAGTCGTAGGCGTACTTGGCGTTGACGAGCAGGCTGTACCACGGCTCGAAGTCCTTCTTGAGCGCCCCCTGGACGAAAAAGTTGGTGTCCCACTGACGGTCCTCGTGCGAGAACTTGTTGCGCACCACGGCGCCGGGGTATCCCCGCTCCGAAGTGTAGAAATAGGCCTTCGCACGCCAGTATCCCTGCTCGAGCCGGCCGTAGGTCCCGCCCTCGACGCGCAGGGCGTTGATGTCGCCGTTGCGGCGCACGGCCGTGGTGTCGTAGCCCTCCTCCATCCGGTAGGTGAAGCGGTAGCGGCCCGACGAACGGAGGTATTCGGCGCTGAGCGAGCTGCTTACGCGGTCGGTGATGCGGTGCTCCCAGAGCAGTGCGGGGTTGATGACGCCGAACGAGCCGCTCCGGAAGGTCGCCTTCACGTGGTCGCGCTCCCCCTTCTCGAAACGGGGCGTGCGGCTCTGAAGGTAAATCGACCCCGACGAGCCGAAGTCCTTGGCCGGCTGGAAAACGGCGCTCTTCTGTCCGTTGTAGAGCGTGATGGCCTCCATGTTGTCGAGCGAGAAGCGCCCCAGGTCGACCGTGCCGTTCTGGGCGTTGCCCAGCTCGATGCCGTCGTAGAAGACCCCCACGTGGTTGGTGCCCATCGAGCGGATGTTGACCGTCTTCAGGCCGCCCACGCCGCCGTAGTCCTTGATTTGCACCCCCGAAAAGTAACGCAGCGCGTCGGCCACGTTGTGTGCCCCCAGCCGGTGGAGCGCCTTGCCCGAGAGCTCCTGTACGGGTATCACCTCGCGGCGCACGAGGCGACCCGTGATGACGACCTCCTCGACATGCTGGAGCGAGTCGAGGCTTTGGGCTTGCGCCTGTAGACACAGGTTCAGACCCGCACATACGGGTATGAACAGTTTGAGAAAACCGTAAAAACTGTAAAACATCGTACTGTCTATTCGACCGTCCTATCCTCGGGCCCGGTCAAACGGTATAAATTCGATGGCAGGTCTTCTGACTGACTCCTTCTGCGAAACCTTCCCGACACGTCGTGTCAGTGGTCATGATGTTCGTCAGAATTGGTGGAGCTTCACAGCAGCGGGACTGTTCGGGATTTGCACCCGATTCCCTTTTAATCCATGAGACCGGAAGGGTCTCTACGGAACCAATCGGCCGCAAAGATAGGCTTTTTTCCCGTTTCAGGAACGGTTGCGGCGCGATTTTTTCGGCGCGGGCCCATCCCGGTCCTCCCATCTCGCTGAGGCTTTGCCGCTTGGGCGGCTGCAATTTTTTTTGAGGGGCTGGGCCCGTAATGCGGGCAAATTTTTTATTTTTGTGTGGCCGGAAACGGCCGAATCAAACGACCCGACTTATGAAAATCACCTTCGAAATCGAATACCGCACCCGGTGGGGCGAAGAGCTCGTCCTGCTTCTCGGCAAGCGCCGCATCGCCCTGCAATATGCCGATAACGGAATCTGGAGCGGGACGGCCGAATGCCGCCGTACGGACGACGGGGCCACCTACCGCTATGCCGTCGAATGCGCGGGCGCGTGCATCCGCACCGAGTGGTATCCGCACCGTCTGCGTCTCGGCGACCTGCCGCCGCTGCGCCGGCTCCGCATCAGGGACTGCTGGCAGGAGCTTCCCGCCGACGCCCCCTTCCGCTCGGCGGCCTTTACGCGCGGCATCTTCGCCCGAACGGCTGCGCCGTCGCGGACCGGTCGGCCGGCCCGCGGGCTGCATCCGCAGCAGGGTGTGCTGCTGCGGGTCGTGGCGCCCGACATCCGTCCCGACGAGCGGCTGGGCCTCGCCTCGGAGTGCATCGACAACTGGCAGCGCGCGCTGCCGTTCGACGATGCGGCCTTCCCCGAATGGAGCTGCGCGTTGTCGCTTCCCGAGGGGGCGGCCTACAAACTGGTGGTCGTCGGCCGCGGGGAGGAGCGCCCCCTGTTGTGGGAAGAGGGTGAGAACCGCCGCTGGAGCACTCCGGCGGGTGACGGGTTCCTTGTCGATGCCTCGCTGCAGCCGCGCTTCCCGGAACGTCGCTGGCGGAGCGCAGGAACGGCCATACCGGTCTTTTCGCTCCGCTCGCGCGAGAGCTTCGGCGTCGGGGAGTTCCTCGACCTCAAGCTGCTTGTCGACTGGGCTGCGGCGACACGCCAGCGCGTGATTCAGCTGCTGCCGGTCAACGACACCACGATGAGCGGCACGTGGGAGGACTCCTATCCCTACAACGCCAACTCCATCTATGCGCTCCATCCCCAGTTCCTCCGCCTGACGGCGGCGGGCGTTGCCGAGGATGACGAATACCGCCGTCTGCGCGACGAGCTGAACGCGCTCGGGGAGGTCGACTACGAGCGGGTCAACCGCACCAAGGAGCGGCTGCTGCGTGCGGCCTTCGCCCGCTGCGGGGCGCGCACGGCGGCCCGGGCCGACTACAAGGCCTTCGTCGAGGCCAACCGCCACTGGCTGCTGCCCTATGCCGCCTACCGCTGCCTGCGCGACGAGTACGGCTCGGCCGACTTCGCGCAGTGGGGACCCTATGCCCGCTACGAGCGGCGCAAGGTCGAGGCCTACTGCATGGCCCACGGCCGCGAGGTGGGCTTCCACTGCTGGGTGCAGTACCACCTCCACCTCCAGCTCTCGGAGGTGAGCCGCTATGCCCACAGCCGCGGCATCGTCCTCAAGGGCGACCTGCCCATCGGCATCGGCCGCACGAGTGCCGACGCGTGGCAGTCGCCGCGTCTGTTCCACCTCGATTCGCAGGCTGGAGCGCCGCCCGACGCCTTCTCGGCAGTGGGGCAGAACTGGGGCTTCCCGACCTACGACTGGGAGCGCATGGCGCGCGATCACTTCGCCTGGTGGCGCTCGCGGCTGCACAAGATGTCCGAATACTTCGACGCCTACCGCATCGACCATATCCTCGGCTTCTTCCGCATCTGGGAGATTCCCGCCGGGGCGCTCCACGGCCTTGTGGGCCACTTCAATCCGGCGATGCCCTATGAGGCCGGGGAGCTGCACCGCATGGGGTTCGACCTCTCGGATGGCCGGTATACGACTCCGCCGCTCGACGAGCAGACGCTCGGGGCGATTTTCGGCGACCTGGCCGACGAGGTGCGGCGCGACTGCATCCGCGGCGGCCGGCTCGTCGCCTCGTGCTCGACGCAGCGCGGCGCGGCGGCCCGCTATCCGGGCGACGGGGAGCATGACCGCCGCATGCGCGAGGGGTTGTTGACGCTGCTCGACGACGTGCTCTTCGTCGAGGACCCCTGCCGCAGGGGGCATTACCACCCGCGTATTGCGGGCGGCTCGACCCACTCGTACCGGCGGCTGCCCGCCTGGCTGCAGGAGGCCTACGCACGGCTGCACGACGACTTCTTCTACCGCCGTCACGACCTCTTCTGGCGCGATTCGGCACTGCGCAAGCTGCCCGTGCTGCTCACTGCCACCGACATGCTCGCCTGCGGTGAGGACCTCGGCATGATACCCGATTGCGTGCCCGAGACGATGCGCATGCTGCAGATTCTCTCGCTCGAAATCCAGCGCATGCCCAAGACGGCGGGTGCGAGCTTCGCCTCGACGGCCGATTATCCCTACCTGTGCGTCTGCTCGACCTCGACCCACGACATGACGCCGCTGCGCGCCTGGTGGCGCGAGGAGCGCACCGTGACGGAGCGCTTCTACCGCGAGGTGCTTCACGGCGAGGGGCCCGTCCCCGAAGAGTGCGAGCCGTGGCTCTGCCGGCGCATCGTCGGGATGCACCTCTCGTCGCCCGCCATGTTCGCCATCCTGCCGCTGCAGGACTGGCTTGCGATGGATTCTGGGCTGCGCGCGCCCGACCCCGAAAAGGAGCGCATCAACGTCCCGGCCATTCCCCGCTACTACTGGCGCTACCGCATGCACCTGACGCTCGAGCAGCTGCTCGAAGCCGAGGATTTCAACACGACGCTCTGCGACATGATTGCCGTCAGCGGCCGGAATTGAGTTCGGCCGTAAGGCCGTTATGGGCGGCGGCCGGCGTTTTTGCAGAGCGTCATGTGCGGGTATTGAAAAAAAATGCACGGGCCTTGCAAGGTCCGTGCATCGCATCGAGGCATGGTGTAGCAGTATTTCATGAGTGGTGAGGAGCCTGTGATTCCCCGCTGCGGCGTCATTCGACGATTTCGGCCTCAATGTATTCTTCCTCGGCGCGGAGCCGGCGGTTGATGCTTCTCAAGCGGAATGAAAGGACGATACGGAAAATGCCGTAAAGCAGGAACGATATTCCGATGTAGGCGAGCATCAGGAGCCCTCCGCAAAGCGGTACTGCCAGGAAGAGGAACGAACTGATGAGGCCCGGAATGCTGCATGCCAGCAGCCAGCCCCAGCCGCTTCCTTCGTATTTCGAGAGGGTGCATGATTCGCAGATGCCCAGTATGGAGTGGAACATCATCCAAATTCCGATGACGTAGATGAGCATGGTCGCGACGAGCGGCAGCGGCAGCATGAGTAGCCACACTCCCAGAAGAATCTCCAGAATGCCGCGAGCCAGGCTCCAGCCCCAATCGTCGTTCCAGTTCCGGTTGGCTATGGCCCAGCCCAGATTGAAGAAGCCGCCTGCGATGAGCACGGCGATGAAGAATGCGGTCAGTGCCGCAATCGAGCCGGCCGGAACCGCGAAGCAGCAGATTCCCGCGGTGAAGCTCAGAATGCCTGCAACGAGTGATATCCACCAGTACCTGAAGAGACTGTTCGAGTGATGCGTTTTTCGTGTCATGGCGTTTGTCTGTTTTGTCGATACAAATGTATGGGTGCGGGGCGGATGTTTTGTTGTCTTGTTGTGCGGAAAAATGTGCAAAGTTTCATATATTCGTAATCGAGAAAAGGTAAAAAAAGACTATGGATATACGGGAAATACGCGCCGAGGAACTGCGACTCGAAAATTTCGCCTTCATGGAGATGGCCTTCGACGGGGTCTCCGAGTGGAAGGGGCAGACCATGTCGTTCGACGGGTTTGTCTTTGGAACCTGTTTCCGGGGCGAGTTCCGTTTCCGGCTCAATTACCGCGAATTCGCCATTGCTGCCGGCGAATTCTTCGTCTGTCTGCCCGACCAGCTCTTCACGGTGCTAGGCTCAGCTCACGACGTGGGGCTGAAACTTTTGCTCGTCTCGCCCGATTTTTTCTGCTCGCTTCCCGTTTCGCTTGGTTTCGACTGGTTGGAGCGCCTTGCCGTATCGCCCTGCCTGAAACTCGACCCCCGCAAGCTGGAAGAGATGGTCGCCTTGTGCGACGTGTTGGAACACTACGGTACACAGGACGACACCTCAGTCCGGATTCGGAACGCGCTGATGCTTGCCCTGCTGCTGATTGTCGCCGCTTCAATCGGTGGGGCGGCAGATTGCGGCGCCGGTTTGTCCATGTCGCATCGTGAGCGGCTGACCCAGCGCTTTTTCGAACTGATGCTGCAACACCATCTCCTGGAACGGACCATTCCATTTTATGCGAATCGTCTCTGTGTGACTGCCAAAACGCTCTCGGCAGCGGTGAAAAGCACCACGGGCCGTACGGCACAGGAGTGGATGACCGAGGCGCTCCTCGTCGATGCCAAGCGTCTGCTGAAAACCACCGACCTCGCCGTATCCGAGATTTCCGAGCGTCTCCATTTTTCGACCCCTTCGTCGTTTGTCCGCTTCTTCCGTCAGCATACGGGTCTCACTCCGCTTGTCTACCGGACCGGCCGCCGGAGGTAAAGAGATGCCGAAGTCGTCCGGTATTCCGCCGAGCGGCTTCGAAAGACGGTTGCTCGGGTGAGGTATGGGCTGGCCTCCGTCTGCCTGCGTCTATTGTTTTTCAGGCGCGTATTTGCGGACAATCCGCATGAATTCCTCGCCCGATATGCTCTCATGTTCCATCAGACAGGCAGCCGCCTCATGCATGATGTCAGGATGTTCCGAGATGATGTCCCGTGCCTTGCCGTGGGCTTCGCGGATGATTCGCAGCACTTCGCCGTCGACTTCGGCAGCGGTCGAGGCCGAGCATGAAGAGGAGGCGTCACCGCCCAGATAGGCATTGCTCACGGTCTCGAGACCCATCATGTCGTATTTTTCGCTCATACCGAATCGGGTGACCATTGCGCGGGCCAGCCTGGTCGCCTGTTCGATGTCGTTCGAGGCTCCCGTGGTGATAGTACCGCAGAAAAGTTCCTCGGCCGTCCGTCCGCCCGTGAGCGTCACAATGCGGTTGAAAAGCGAGTCGCGGCTCTGCAGCAGCTGCTCCTCGTCCTCCACCTGCATGGTGTAGCCCAGCGCGCCCGAAGTACGGGGGATAATCGTTATTTTGTGGACCGGAGCCGAGTTGTTCTGCAGCGCCGCTACCAGCGCATGTCCCGTTTCGTGGTAGGCAACCAGCCGCTTTTCCTGGGCAGAGAGCATCTTGTTTTTCTTCTGTGCGCCGGCAATCACCGTTTCGACGCTCTCCTCGAGGTCCTCCGTGGTGACCTGCTTGCGTCCCAGACGCACGGCCCGCAGCGCCGCTTCGTTGACGATGTTGGCCAGTTCCGCACCCGACGAGCCGGCCGTGGCGCGGGCAACGATGTCGAGGTCGACCTTCTGGTGCCGTACTTTATGCAGATGCACTCCGAGAATTGCCTTGCGGCCTTCGAGGTCGGGCAACTCCATCTGGATGCGTCGGTCGAAACGGCCCGGTCGCAGCAATGCCTTGTCGAGGCTTTCGGGCCGGTTGGTCGCGGCGAGAATCACCACGCCCTTGCGGCCGTCGAATCCGTCCATTTCGGTCAGCAGCTGGTTGAGTGTCTGTTCGCGTTCGTCGTTGCCTCCGTAGGCGGTATCGCGCCGTTTCCCGATGGCGTCGATTTCATCGATGAAGATGATGCAGGGAGCCTTCTCTCCCGCCTGCTTGAAAAGGTCGCGGACCTTGGCTGCGCCCATACCGACAAACATCTGGACGAATTCCGAACCCGAGATGGCGAAGAACGGTACCTTGGCCTCTCCGGCCACGGCGCGGGCTATCAGCGTCTTGCCTGTTCCCGGAGGTCCGACGAGCAGAGCCCCTTTGGGAAGCGTGGCTCCGATTTGGGCATACTTCGACGGAGCATGCAGGAAATCGACGATTTCCCGCAGCGCCTCCTTGGCTTCGTCCTGTCCTGCAACATCGGCGAAGGAGGTTTTCACGTCGGCGTCGGCATAAATTCGGGCGCCGCTGCCGCCCAGCGAGAGAAAATTGCCGCCGTCCTTCAGGCGGGCCTGAAGGCTCCGTCCCGCCTGACGCCAGATGAGGTAGAAGCAGAGGCCCGGCAGCACCCACATCAGAACGAAGTTGAGGATAGGCGAGTTCTCGCGGGGAACAATCCGGTTGAAGGCGATTTTGCCTCCGCTGTTGGGACTCGTCGCGTTCAGCAGTCGGTCGACCAGCTGCGGGTCGCCGATTTCACCCGTACGGAAAGTACGGGTGGACTGGTCATCCTCCTGAGTAGAGAAATAAATCTGGTTGTTCTTCATCATGACCTCTTTCACCTTTCCGCTGTCTACCTTGGCGACGAATGTTCCATAGTCGGTCTCCACAATTCTGGGTCCCGAGAATTGTGGAAAGACCAGTCCGTTGAGCAGCAGAACGATGAGCAGACCCCACAGAGCTCCCATGTAGGGATTGCCTTTCGTCGGCGCCGGATTTGGTCGGTTCTGAGCATGCTGTTGTTCCATGGTCGTGCTGTTTTTTTGCGCAAAAATCGGTATTGCCGGCCGTTTGGCGTTAACCCGATGCGAACGAAAAATGTGCAATATTTCGGCAAATGCGCTCCCGTGGCTCCCGGGTGTGCCGCGAGTCTGCTTGCAGGGCGGACGGGACAGGGCGGTGGAGACAATCCGTAAAACGGGTAGGGTATCCCGTAATCGGGATAGGCGGTTGCGGGCGGCTGCCGCTTAATTTTGCATCGTGGGGTAGGGTGCCGACACGCGCGGCCTTCCCCGGGCTGCCGATGCTGTGCCGACGAAAAGACGCCGGCCGGTTTCCGGTGAATTTCCGGACCCCGACGTGCGGCCGAACCGTTCATTTGAACTATCTTTGTATCATGGACAAAGGCGCTGCGCGCCTCGCTCCGAAAACTTGAATCATGAAGAACCTTTCGAATCGGATTCTGACGCTGCTCCTTGCCGCGGGATGCAGTCTCGCGGCTCAGGCCCGCGAGGCGGACCATGCGCTGCCGGATGCCACGCCCGTTCAGGATTCGCTCCGCCCGGCGCGGAGCTATGCCATCGGCGAGGTGGTGGTGACCGGCGCCCGCACGGTGACCGAGCCGCGCCACCTCTCGCAGAGCGTCTCCATCATCCACCGGCCGACGATTGAACGCGCACAGCAGTCCTCGCTGCTCCCCGTGCTGAGCGAGCAGGTGCCGGGACTCTTCGTCACTTCGCGCGGGGTGATGGGCTACGGCGTCTCGAACGGCGCGGCGGGCAACATCTCGCTGCGCGGACTGAGCGGCAGTTCGGGGCGGATGATGGTGCTCATCGACGGCCATCCGCAGTATGCCGGCATCTTCGGACACCCCGTCTCCGACGCCTGCCAGTCGTTCCTGGCCGAGCGGGTCGAGGTGCTGCGCGGACCCGCCTCGGTGCTCTACGGCTCGAACGCCATGGGCGGCGTGGTCAACATCGTCACCCGCCATCTGGCCGAAGACGGCGTGGAGACCCGTCTGAGAGCGGGTTACGGCTCCTACAATACGTTGGAAAGCGAGCTGACGAACCTCATCCGCCGCGGGCGTTTCTCAAGTACGCTCTCCGGTTCGTACAACCGTACGGACGGCCATCGCGCCGACATGGGTTTCGAACAGTACGGCGGCAATGTGCGGCTGGGTTACGAGGCGGGCGAGCACTGGAGTCTGCGCGGCGATGTGAACGTGACGCACTTCAACGCCTCCTATCCCGGGCCGGTCGGCGCACGGCTGCTCGACGGTGACCAGCGCATCACGCGGGGCGCCGCCTCGCTGGCCGTCGAGAACTATTACAAGAAGAGCTCCGGCGGGCTGAGCCTCTTCTACAACTGGGGCGACCACTGGATAAACGACGGCTACACTCCGTCGGAGGGCGAGCTGCCGCCCGACGACCGCTTCCTTTCGTACGACGACATGATGGGGGCCTCGCTCTACCAGAGCCTGCAGCTCTTCCGCGGCAGCCGCATCACGCTGGGTGCCGACTGGTTCCGCTACGGCGGCCGCGCCTGGAACGAGTATGTGAGCGGCGAGCAGGCGGGGAGCACCTCTCCGCTGGTGGACATGCACGAGAACGAGGTGGCCGGATATGTCGACGTGCGGCAGGATGTCGGTTCGTGGCTCACGCTCAACGCCGGGCTGCGGGTCGACTACCACTCGCGCGCGGGGACCGAGTGGGTGCCCCAGGCGGGTGCCGCCTTCCACCTCGGTGCGGGCATCGAACTGAAGCTCTCGGCCTCGAAGGGGTTCCGCTATCCGACGCTGCGCGAGATGCACATGTTCCCGCCCCGGAACCCCGACCTGCGTCCCGAGTCGATGTGGAACTACGAGGTGGCCTTCAGCCACCGGCTGGGGCGGCTGAGCTACGGCGTGAACCTATTCTACATCGACGGCAAGAACCTCATCCTGACCCTCCCCAACCCCAACGGCAGCGGCATGCTCAACCAGAACTCGGGGCGGATTGAAAATGCGGGCGTCGAGCTGCAGGCCGCCTGGCGCATCGACCGTCACTGGTCGCTCGACGGCAACTACAGCTTCCTGCACATGGAGCAGCCCATCCCGGCCGCTCCGGAGCACAAGCTCTACGTGGGGGCCACCTTCGTGCAGGGGCGCTGGAGCGTGACGACGGGCGTGCAGTACATCGCCGGGCTCTACACGCAGACCGACCCCGTGCGGACCGAGGAGTTCGTGCTGTGGAACCTCCGGGCCTCGTTCCGCGCCACGCGCTGGCTCTCGCTCTGGGCCCGCGGCGAGAACCTGCTGGCGCAGCGCTACGAAATCAATGCCGGCTATCCCATGCCCCGGGCCACGGCGATGGGCGGCATCGAACTCAAATTCTGAAGCAAAGCAAATACCTTCAAATACCCGAAACAATGAAAACGAACATTATGGCGGTCCTGCTGGCGACGCTGCTCGCCGCGACCGGCTGCGCCAATGCGCAGAAGCAACGCAAGGCTTCGGCCGCTTCGGAGCCCGAGGCAACCGAGGCGACGCTTCCGAAGGTCTATTTCTTCAAGGAGATTTCGTCCGACAATCTGGTCCGAATCTACGAGGCGCTCGGCCGTGAAGCCCGGGGCAAGGTGGCCGTCAAACTCTCGACCGGCGAACCGGGCGGCCACAACTTCCTGCAGCCGTCGCTCATCAAGGCGCTGGTGCAGAAGGTCGACGGTACGATTGTCGAGTGCAACACGGCCTACGGCGGCGGCCGGGCCGATACGGAGAGCCATCTGAAGGCGGCGGCCGACCACGGATTCACGGCCATCGCACCGGTCGACATCATGGATGCCGAGGGTGAGGCGGAGCTTCCGGTCAAGGGCGGCAAGCATCTGACGTTCGACATCGTGGGCAAGGATTTCCTCGACTACGACTTCACCATCATCCTCTCGCACTTCAAGGGGCACGCCATGGGCGGCTTCGGCGGCGCCATCAAGAACATGTCCATCGGCATCGCCTCGGCCGGCGGCAAGGCGTGGATTCACTCGGCCGGCAAGACGCGCGTACCGGCCGAAGCGTGGAAGAACCTGCCCGCGCAGGACGACTTCCTGGAGTCGATGGCCGAGGCGGCCAAGGCCGTGGCGGACCATTGCGGCGACAACATCCTCTACATCAGCGTGGCCAACAACCTCTCGGTGGACTGCGACTGCGACGCCTCGCCCGAGGACCCGCGCATGGGCGACATCGGCATCCTCGCCTCGCTCGACCCCGTGGCGCTCGACCGCGCCTGCACCGATTTGGTCCGCTCGTCGGAGGACCACGGCAAGATTCACCTCATCGAGCGCATCGATTCGCGCCACGGCATGCATACGCTCGACCACGCCGAGGCGCTCGGCATGGGCAGCCAGAAGTACGAGCTGGTCAAGCTCGATTGACGCATGTGTCGCGGCCATGCGGCTCAACGGCCCGTTCCGGAGCATCCGGGGCGGGCCGTTTGCGTTGTGCCGTTCCCGGCTGCTCTCAGTAGTTCAGCCAGGCCTTGAAGAGCGGCACGCGCTCTTCGCTGACGGTTATCTTCTCCCGATGGGGCGGCCGCACAGCCACGACGACCTTGCCGTTGAAATAGGGCTCGATGCGCTCGATGGCTCCGACCGAGAGCATCACCTGTCGGTTGGCCCGGAAAAATCGGTCGGGGTCCAACTGCTCCTCGAGCCTGTTCAGCGGCAGATTTACCACAAGTTCCCTGCCGTCGAGAGTCACGGCGGTCGTTACCTTGTTTTCCGAATAGAAATAGGCTATTTCGTTGACCTGAAGCGAAATGAATCGGTTCGTTCCGGCAATCAGGAAGCGGGTGCGGTAGCGTTTCGTATCGCGCCGTTGCAGGGCGTCGAGCAGCATCTCCAGATACTCCTCGGGCGGCATCATTCGCCGTCGCTGTGATTCGTAGCGCGAAATCGCTTCGGAGAGCCGCTCCTCGTCGACGGGCTTGAGGATGTAGTCGATGCTGTCGACGCTGAAGGCGCGGACGGCATATTCGTCGTAGGCCGTGGTGAAGATGACGGCCGAGGAGGGGCGGGCCTGCGAAAGCAGGTCGAACGAAGTGCCGTCGGCCAGCTGAATATCGAGAAAGAGCAGGTCGGGATGACGGTTGGCGGCGAACCATTGCACGGCCTCCTCGATGTTGCCGGGCAGAAGCTCAATCTCCCATGCCGGACGCAGGCGCGCGATGAGCGTCCGCAGCAGCCGGGCTGCCGGAATCTCGTCCTCGACGATGGCGACTCGCAGGTTATTCATGACTTAGGGGAATTTTTACGGTGAAACGTTCGTCGCTTTTCGATATTCCGATTTCGCGGCCGAGCATGATGCGGCAGCGGTTCGAAAGGTTGCGGAGTCCTACCCCCTCCGATGCCGTGCATCGCTTCGGACGGACGGGGTTGGAGACGGTGAGCCATTCGTCATCGGCCGAAATCCCGATTTCGAGCGGACGCGAGGCGGTAATGACGTTGTGCTTGATGACATTCTCGATAAGCAGTTGCAGCGTCAGGGGCGGGAGCCGGTGCTCGCGCACGCCCTCGGGTACCTCCATCCGGCAGCCGAGGCATTCTCCCAGCCGTACGCGGTGCAGGTAGAGGTAGGCCGATGCGAAACGCAGCTCCTCGTCGAGTGTGACCAGCGGTCGGTTCTGGACCTGGAGTACATAGCGGTATACCTCCGAAAGGTTGCGTGTGAAGACGACGGCTTGAGCGGGTGCGTATTCGATTTCGGCAATCAGCGTGTTGAGGCTGTTGAAGAGGAAGTGCGGGTTAAGCTGCTGCTGCAGGGCTGCGTAGCGGGCCGAATCGTTCTCGCGTTGCAATTCGGCCGCGCGGCGCCGCAGTTCGATGCTCTGTTCCATCGCTCGGTTGGCGAGCAACAGCCCCAGTACGGCCAGCTCCACCAGCCAGACGACAATCAGCATCCGCACGCCCCCGTTGGGAAAGGCAAAGGGGTGTTGCGAGCCAGCCAGCAGCTTGCCCGAGACCAGAAAGCCGTAGTCCACGGCGAGAAACATTCCCAGCACCACCAGATAGGCCGCCGTGATTTTCCATTTGCGGCGCGCGTGGAGCTGGTACTGGGTGTTGAGCCAAGTCGAGATACGCAGGGTCAGGAATCCCAGCGCGTTGAACAGTACGACCAGAAAGGCCGCCCCCCAGCCTGTTTTCAGCACGTTTTCCGTCGCGGGCGACAGGTCCGTGTAGCCGGTCAGCAGCAGCCAGGCGAAGAGCCCCAGCCCCGTGAAGAGGAGGGCGGCGAGCCATCGGTTGTTACGTTCGGTCTTCATGCCATGTCGGATTTCATCGCCTAAAGATACGAAAACTTATCGGACCCTGTATCCATCTGTGGCCTTCGTGAGTTCGGCCAGATGCATGCGGACGGCAGCCTTGGCGGCCACGAGTTGCTCCTGAGCCGTCTGGCGGTAGAACTGCGCGTCGATGACCTCCGATACGGAAATGGCACCTTCGGCATATTTTTCCGTGGCTCGGCGTTCGTTCTCCCGGGCCTTGTCGAGCGACGAGGCGGCCAGCAGAACCCGTTCCTGCGCCTCGGCAAGCGCCGTCCGGGCCGTCCGGGTCTGCAATTCGAGCTCGGTCTCCGTGCGGTGCAGGGCATCGTTCGCCATACCGACGCGGTACTCCGATGCGCGACGTTCGCGGTAGCGTCTGCCACCGTGAAAAATCGGTATCGAGAGTTGCGCATAGAGCGTATAATTGGGCGAAAGGTCGGGGCGGAAGTCATAGCCCGGTGCGAAGTATCCGGCGTTGGCACCGAAGTGCAGCTGCGGCTTGTAGGGGGCTTCGCGCAGCTGCAACCCGGCCTTCTCCCGGTCGATTCGTTCCCGGGCCAGTCGTATCTCGGGATGAAGGGTTGCGTCGGCAAGCTCCGCAGCGCCGGGTTCGATTTCGGGGAGCGTCTCTCCGACGGGTGTCGGTGCGTCGAGCGGCTTGCCAATCAAGGCGTTGAGCGCCATCAGCCCCACCTCGAAGTCGCTTTGTGCCTCCAGCAGCCTGTAACGGGCTTCGTTGTGCTTTACCTCGACGCTCAGCAGCTCCTGCCGGTCGCATAGCCCCGCGTCGACCCGTTCGCGCACGACCCGTTCGAGCGATTTTACCGCTCCGAGGTACTCTTCGGCTACCGCCATCCGCTCGCGCCGGGCCACCGTCGTCCAGTATTGTACGTCGACCCGGTAGCAGAGCTCCGTCTGCAGCATGTCGCGCTGCGCTTCGCTCATCCGTGTCTCGGATTCGGCGGCACGGATTGCTCCGGCTATCCTTCCGCCCGTGTAGACGGGTTGCGACAACGTCGCCGAAACGCCGTATTTCAGCTCATGGCCTCGCAGTGTCAGCGGTCCGATTTCCGGCAGTTGTGCCGTATATTCCAGTGGATTTCCCGTGTGGCGGACATCGCCTCCGGCCGTGAGGGTCGGAAGTCGGTCGGCGCGCGCCGCTCGTTCCAGTTCGGCGCAGGCCTCGACGCGCCGTGTTGCGGCCTTCAGGTCGTCGTCGTACTCCAAAGCCATCAGCCGGTAGCGCACAAGCAGAGAGTCTGATGTCGTTTGGGCTCCGGCCGTTGTCGCAGTCGAGAACAGCATGCATGTCAGTGAAAGCAAAACGCTCGGTTTCATCTTCATCGTCAGCGGATTTTTACATGGTAGAAGAGTGCATAGAGAACGGGTGTCACGAAGAGGGTGAGTCCCGTAGCGAAGGTCAGGCCGAAGATGATGGTTGCGGCCATTCCTCCGAAGGCGATGTCGAACAGCAGCGGAATCATGCCGGCGATGGTCGTGATGGCAGCCATGAGCACGGGACGCGTGCGGGCGACGGTAGCCTCGACGATTGCCCTCTGGAGCGATGCGCCCGAGCGGTGCTGGATGTTGATTTCGTCAATCAGCACGATAACGTTCTTGATAATCATGCCCAGCAATCCGAGCCATCCGGCGATGGGGAAGAACCCGAAGTCGAAGCCTGTGAGCAGCAATCCCACTGCGACGCCGATGAGCGACAGCGGCAGCACGCAGAGTATGATGAGCGGTTCGCGGTAGTTGCCGAACAGTGCCACGAGAATTACGACCAGTACCAGAAAAGCCAGCGGGAAGTACTTCATCAGGGCCTCCATCGCTTCGCTCTGGTCCTTGAACTGCGAGTCCCAGAAGAAGGTGTAGCCTTCGGGAAGTTCCATGGACTCGATTTCCCCGCGGATTTCGCCGTGGACCTCGGCCATCGTCGTTCCGGGTCGTACGCCGCACATTGCGGCCATCGATAGCTGACGGTTATAGGTGCGCAACTGGGGATATTCCCATTCGGTTGCGACCGTGCGCGTGAGTTGCGAGAGCGATACCGAGCGGGTCCCGTTCCATACCTGGAGCTGTCCCGGGTCAGTCAGTCCCCCGGCCGGTGTGCGAAGCAGTACGGGCACCCGTTTCTCCTCGTCTCGATAGAGACCCACCGGGAATCCGTCGCCGGCGGCGCGTACCGATTCCATCATCCGGGCCTTGGTGACGCCCATTGCTCCGGCCCGTATGGGGTCGTAATCCGGGCGGACCATCATCACCATGTTGCCCCATTCGTTGCGGGCGTCGGCAACCTTCGGATTGCGGCGCATGGCGGTGATGGCGCAGCCGACCAGCGAGTCGAGCACTGCCGGGTCGGGGCCCAGGAAGCGCGCCTCAATCAGCGCCTCGGGCAGCGTGTTGAGCTCGAAGCGGTTGACCTTGACGAGCGGCTCGGGATAACGTCGGCGCACCGAGTCCTGCAACAGGGTCTGCAGTTCGCGAGCTTCGGCCGAGGTGCGGCACTTGACCAGCAGCTGTGCATAGTTGGGCTGCGGGCCGAACGAGGCGTTGGAGAGGTAGTAGCGGGGCGGGGTGCGTCCGACGAAGGTCGAGATGCGCTCCACGGCGTCGAATCCGCCTATCCAGTCGGCGATTTCGGTTGCACCGGAATCCGTCCGTTCGATTCGTGTACCCTCGGGATACCACATGTCGACGGTAAAATAGGGCTTGTCGAGCGACGGCGTGAAGACCTTCGGGATGAACCGGAAGCTCCATGCCGAGAGTCCCAGCATCAGCAGCAGCGCTCCGACCACAGTGAACTTGCGGCTGATGACCCCGCGCAGCATTGTGCGGAATGCGTTGCAGAACCGGCCTCCGTAGGGCGATTCCGTGATTTGGTCGGGGCGGGGCCCGGGAACGAACTCCTGGATGAAGAAGGGGGTTTGCGTCATGGCGAATACCCAGCTGAAGAGCAGTGATACGCCGATGACGACCACCAGCGATGAGAGCAGTTCGCCCGTGATATGGGGCGAATAGTAGATGGGCAGGAAGGTCAGGATGGCGATTATCGTGGCAGCCAGCAGCGGTATGGCCGTCGAGGAGCAGGCCCGAAGAATGGCCGCGCGTTTGCGCATGCCGCGCTGCATGTTGACGAGCGCCGAGTCCGAAACGACGATGGCGTTGTCGACCAGCATGCCCATGGCGATGATGATTGCGGCGAGCGACATGCGCTGCAGGGCGATGCCTTCGGCCTGCATGACTATCAGCGTGGCGAAAATCGAGAAGATGAGTCCGCTGCCGATGAGCAGCCCGTTGCGCAGTCCGATGAAGAACAGCAGGATGGCTACGACCGTCACTACCGAGATAATCAGATTCCAGACAAATCCCCGGTTGGCGACTTCGGATTCGTGGCCCTGGTCGTAGATGGGATGGATGGCATATCCCTCGGGGAGGCTCCGTGCGAAGGCGCCGATGCGCGCGGCGACCTCTTGGGCCATCTCGACCACGTTGCCCGTCGATACCGTGGCGACGGCCACGCCCAGCGCCGGGCGTCCGTCGATGCGCATGAGGTTCGTGGCCGGACGGGCGTAGCTCTCCTCCACGCAGGCGATATCGCCCAGCCGGAAATGTTCGCCCGAGCAGGAGGTTATCGTCATTTCGCGGATGTCGTCGAGCGAACGGAATGTTCCGGTCGATTCGATGCGGAGCCGGCTCTCACCGGTCTCCAGCGCACCGGCATCGACCACGCGGTTCTGTTCGGCAAAGGCCCGGGCGATGTCGGAGGTCGTCAGGGCGCTCCGGCTCATTACGGCCGCGGGTACCGTAACGTCGATGGTCGGTGTCTGGGTTCCCCATATCTCCACACGGGCGACATCCTTCACTGTCAGCAACTCGTTTTTGAGCCTTTTGGCCTCGTCCTCCAGCTCGCGCCATGTGCGGCCTTCGCCCGTCAGCCCGTAGAAGACGCCCAGTACGTCGCCGAAGTCGTCGTTGACCACCGAAGGACCGGCCCCGTCGGGCAGGCGGTTCTGTACGTCGGCTACTTTGCGTCGCAGCTTGTCCCAGAGCTGCTGCATCTGGTCGGCCCGCACCTCCTTTTTGACGTAGACCGTGATTTTCGACATCCCGGCGCGGTTCTCGCTCTTGAGGTAATAGAGTTCGTCGAGCGACTGGATGGACTCCTCCAGCAGGTCGGTCACCTCGTTGCGCACCTCTTCGGGCGAAGCGCCGGGGTAGGGGGTCATGACGAGCGCCTGCTTGATGGTGAAGGGCGCGTCCTCGAGTTTGCCCATGTGGGTGTAGGCGTAGAGCCCTCCGGAAAGCACCAGGATTAGCAGCAGCCATGTCACCGCCTTGTTTTTCAGAAAGTATTTTACCAGTGTGTCCATGTTCAAGACTGATGTTTGAGTTGCCGGTCCAGATGCGCACGGCCCTTGATGGTGCAGAGTCCGCGTGCGAAGACGACGAGGATTTCGGGGGTGAGGCTGCGGCTTTGTTCGGGGACGCGGAGCTCATTGCCCGTGAGGAGCCGTAACAGATAATCCGAAATGACGGCGCTGACCGTATGGCTCGATACGTCGCGGCGGAGGTAACCTGCCTCGGCATCCTTGCGGGCCTGTTCTCCGCAGGCATCCGCATAGGCGAAAAGCCGCCCGAGAAAGAAATCGTAGAGTGGAACGCAGCATTGGTGCATGTCGCGGCAGCAGCGTTGCAGATGCGGGCGGTCGGCTTTGCGGACCCGTTCGTGGAGCAGGCAGAGTTCGTCGACGAGGTTGCCGGCAGTTACGGTGAGCAGCCGGTTCCGGTCGAGCCAGGTTGCCAGGCAGGTGACGAGCAGCTGCTCCTTGCTGGGAAAGTGCATGTAGAGCGTGCGCTTGGACATCCGCAGTTCGGCGGCGATGGCATCCATCGTGAATTTGCGCAGCCCGGTCGCTCCGACCAGTTTGAGCGTATGTTCGATGATGCGCTGTCTCATGGCTCGGGTTCCGGTTGTGCCGGCTGCTGCGCGGGCGCTCCGGCCGGTTCGACGCTCATCCCCTCTTCGAGAAAGCGGAGTCCGCTTACGGCGACGCATTCGCCCGGAGCGATTCCTTCGGTCACCTCGATACGTTCGTTGGAAAGCAGCTCACCGCGACGGACCGTCCGACGTGTCACCTTCCCGTCGTGCGGGTCAACGACCCAGACGTAGTCTCCGATTCCGGGACGATGGCATAGGGCCTTCCGTGCGACGGAGGCCGTAGTCCGTGCGGCTCCGGGAAGGTCGAAGCGAACCCGTCCCGAGAGGCCGGCGGGAAATTCGCCGTCGGGGTTTGGCAGCAGCGCGGTGAACAGATAGGAGAGGTTGTTGGGCGTGGTGCTCCGGGCGCATTCGGCAACCTCGGCACGGAATATCCTCCCGGGCAGGTGGTCGAAACTCAGCTCGACCTGCTTCAGCTGCGGGGCCATCATGGCAATCTCCTGGGTGACGTAAATCTCGATGCGCAGCGACGAGATGTCGACCAGTGTCATGACCGGCTGCGAGGCCCTGACATCCTGATGCCGTTCGATGAAGACCTCGCCGACATATCCGTCGAACGGGGCGCGGAGCTGCGTGTCGTTCAACTCGTTGAGGGCCATGTTGCGGAATGTTTCGGCGGAAATCCATTCGGCGCGAGCCGCTTCATAGCTGCTTTCCGGCAGGTTGTCCTTGCCGTAGAGCGCCGCGATGCGTTCGTAGTCGGCCCGTGCCCTGCGGCAGGAGGCCTCGGCCTTCTCGTAGCGGAGCCTGAAGTCGCGCGGGTCGATTTCGGCGATGAGCTCGCCGCTTCGGAAACTGCTTCCGGCATAGACTTCGAAGTGGTTGACGGGTCCCGGGACCCGGAACGAAAGGGTAGACGTGCGCAGTGGTTTGGAGATGAAGGGGAACTCCCCGACGGGAGTGATTTCAGCCACGGCGGCCGTGTCGGTTTCGATGCACAGCCCGATGTCGGTCTTCGGCCGGTGTTCGCCGCAGGAGACCGTCAGCAGAAGGGGTTGTAATAAAATAAGGAATCTGGCATTCATCGCAGGACGTATTGTTTCCGGGGAACAAAAATAGTCCCTGCCCGGAACCGCGTCCGGCCTGATTTGCCCAAGGCCCGAAAAACGCCTCCGAACCCCCGGCTGCGATGCGCGAAGCGGGAAGTCCCGCTCAGACAATCATCTGGTTGATTTTGCGGTATTCGCGGGGCGTCTGGTGGTAGATTTGCCGGAATATCTTGTAGAAGTGGCCCAGATTGCGGAATCCGCAGTTGCTGCAGATGGTTTTGATGGGCATGGCGGTGATGGAGAGCTGCGTGACGGCGTAGCGCATCCGGAATTCGTTCACCAGCTCGGTCAGCGTCTTGTAGAAGTGCATCCGGACCACCCGGTTTACATGGTCCACGTTGCGGTCGCACAGTTCGACGAACCCCTCGACGCCCCGCGCGAACTGCTCGGGGCAGTTGTATTTCTGGATGGCGTTGTAGAGCCAGACGGGGATTTCGGGGTTGTTCTCGAACTCCTGGTTGGCGGTAATCTGTCGGAAGATGAAGAGCAGCAGGCTGTCCAGCTGCAGGCGCGAGCGGCGGTACTTCATCGCCTCCTCGGCCCGCGACGAGAGACGCTTGACCAAATCCTGCGACAGGCGGATATGGAACGGCAGCAGGCTCGTGGTCCAGAAGTAGAGGTTGCTGTTCTCGAAATAGCGGCTCCGCAGGAAGTCGAGCGTCTCGAGCGGGAAGGCGATGTTGACCAGCGTGATGCCGGGCTCGGTGGCCGAGAAGGTGTGTCGGTCGTCGGGACGTATCATCACCAGGTCGCCGGCCGAGAGTTTGACCTGCTTCCCGTTGATGTGGTGGATGCCCGTACCTTTTTCTATCCAGAGCATCTCGACATAGTCGTGCGTGTGGAGCGACAGGTCCTGGCTCGAGGTGATGTTCACCCGGGCGATGTGGAAGGCCTCGTTCGCATTGAGGAAGTAGGAGAGTTTGAAGCGCGAATCCCTCATACGTCGTGTCGTTTTTCACAAAGGTAATACATCGTGACGACATAATCAATGTCTGCTTCGTTTTTCGTCCATACTCCTTTTTGGAAGCCTTGTCCAGACCATTTTTGAAGCTTCGATGCTCCCGATTTGCCGGTGTGATAGGACTTTGGGACGGATGTCGGCTGCTGCGGACCGTTCGTCCGTGGCTGCGGCTGCCGGCGGACGAAAAAGGTAAAATGTCGGGATAGCGTAAAAAAGGTGCGCAATGCAGGAAATATTCTCCGGCGGGCGTGTGTTCCGATTGGGTACCTTTGCAATAGCATAAAAGGTTCGAGCAATGAAAGGAACAATCACCACGATTCAGCGCATGTCGATTCACGACGGCCCGGGCATCCGGTCCACTCTTTTCATGAAGGGGTGCAACCTCCGGTGCGCATGGTGCCACAACCCCGAAACGTGGAGTCCGCATCCGCAGCTGCAGTACATCGCAGCCAAGTGCATTTATTGTGGAAGCTGCATCGGGGCGTGCGACCGGCGTGCGCTTCGTCCCGCCGCCGACGGGCGGGTTGTCATCGACCGCCGCATCTGCACGCTCTGCGGCCGGTGCGTCGAGGCCTGCGTATCGGGCGCGATGACGCGTGTCGGCCGTCTGATTGAAGCCGGCGATGCGGTTCGCGAGCTGCTGCTCGACCGCACCTTCTTCCGGACTTCGGGCGGCGGCGTGACCCTTTCGGGCGGAGAGCCGCTGCTGCAGGCCGACTTTGCGGAGGAGGTGCTGAGGGGCTGTCTCGACGAGGGGGTCCATACGGCCGTCGAATCGAACCTGACCGAACCCTGGCCGGTGGTCGAGCGGTTCCTGCCGCTGGTACGCCTCTGGATGTGCGATTTGAAAATCGCCGACTCGGAGATGCACCGCCGCTGGACCGGGCAGGGCAACGAGCGCATCATCGACAACCTCCGCCGGCTGGCCGCTACCGGGAGCCCGGTCATCGTCCGCACGCCGGTCGTCCCGGGTGTGAACGATACGGAGCAGGCCGTCGAGGAGCTCTGCCGCATCGTTGCCGGGCTCGGGGGAAAGGTCGCCTACGAGCTGCTGGGATTCCATACGCTCGGCTTCGGCAAATTCGACAATCTGGGCATGGAGAACCCCATGTCGGGTGCGGCCGCGCTCGCCCGCGAGCGCTTCGAGCGTTTGAAGCAAATCCCGGAGCGATTCGGAATACGACGAAAACTTTGAAACCGCCAATCTACATATGAAAGACTACGCAGCGAGAATCGCACGCCTCAGGGCGCGCAAACTGGAACAGACCCAGGAAAAAATCCGGGTCGAGGGGACCCTCGACGAGGACGACTACGGGCGCATCGTCCCGCCCGAGGGGCTGTGGAACATCCGTCCGAACCATCCCGACGGGTCGTTCTACGGCTATGACGCCTGGACCGACAACTTCTGCAGCCTGATGGCCGTCCATCCGGTCTACATCGACCCCGACGACGCCTTTGCCGGGCGCTGGATGTACTTCATGTCGAAGATGCGTCCCAACAAGTGGAATCCCGACTATCCGTACGACCATCTGAAGGGCGACATCGAGAAGTACGACATCATCTGCGGCATCGGCGACGACGCCCACTTCGCCCCCGACTACGAGCTTGGCCTGCAGCTGGGCTGGGGCGGACTCATCAAACGCATCCAGCATTGGCGCAAGGTCAACACCTCGCCCGAGCAGCAGCACTTCTACGAACTCCATCTGCGGGCCATCCGCGCCGTACAGGGGTGGATTCAGCGCCATGTCGAGGAGGCACGGCGCCGTGCGGCCGAATGCGACGACCCCGAGCTCCGGAGCCGGTTCGAAGAGCTGGCCGACGTCAACGAACGAATCGTCTCGGCGGCTCCGTCGACGCTGCGCGAAGCGTGCCAGTGGATTGTCTGGTACCACCTGGCATCGCGCACCTACAACCGCGACGGTGCCGGCGGCCAAATCGACTCGCTGCTGCGCCCCTACTACGAACGCGACCTGCAGGCCGGCCTCATCGACGACGAGACGGCCGTCTACTACCTGGCCTGCCTGCTCATCAACGACCCGGTCTACTGGCAGCTGGGCGGTCCCGACAAGACGGGCCGCGACCAGACTTCGCACATCTCGTTCCTCATCCTCGAGGCGGCCGACCGCATCAACACCTCGCTCAACCTCACGGTCCGTGTCCACGAGGGGCTCGACCCGGAGCTGTTCCGCAGGTCGGTGGAGTATCTGGTCAAGAACCGCAACGGATGGCCCCGCTTTTCGGGCGACAAGGCTCTGGTCGAGGGCTTCATGCGCAACGGCTTCAGCGCCGAGCTGGCGCGCTGCCGCATCGCGGTGGGGTGCAACTGGATGTCGCTGCCGGGACTGGAGTACACGATGAACGACCTGGTGAAGGTCAACATGGCTCGGGTGTTCGAAATCGCCTATTACGAGACCGGCGCAGCCGGCGAGGCCTCGACCGGTCGTCTCTGGGAGTCGTTCGCGCGGCATCTCTCCGTGGCCGTCCACACGGCGGCCGAGGGTATCCGCCACCATCTGAAGTATCAGAAGTACAACGAGCCCGAACTGCTGCTCAACCTGCTGAGCCACGGCCCGCTCGAAAAGGGCGCCGATGCCTCGGACGGCGGCGCGCAGTACTACAACCTGGCCATCGACGGCGCCGGACTGGCCATCGTCGCCGATTCGTTTGCGGCCCTCGAGCAGCGCATCGAACGCGAGGGCAGGCTCTCGTGGGAGCAGGTGACCGGGGCGCTCCGGAGCGACTTTGCCGGCATGGAGGGCGAGAAAATCCGCCGGCTGCTGCGCGGCAGCGAGCGCTACGGGACGGAGGGTTCGGCCGGTGAGCGCTGGGCGCTGCGCATACGCGACGAATATGTGGCGCTCGTGCGCCGCGAGTCCGAACCGGAGCTCCGCCGCTGCTTCATCCCGGGCTTCTTCTCGTGGGCCAATACGGTCGGTTTCGGCCAGCATGTGGGCGCCACGCCCGACGGCCGCCACGCCGGGACCCCCATCTCGCACGGAGCCAATCCGTCGCCGGGCTTTGCCGCCGACGGGGCCTCGCTCTCGCTGGCTGCCGCCATCGCCCGCATCCAGCCCGGTTATGGCAATACGGCCCCGATGCAGTGGGAACTAGACCCGTCGTTCGCCCACGAGGAGAACGTGGCGCTGATTGAGTCGATTATCAAGGCCCATTTCGAGATGGGCGGTACGCTCATCAACGTGAACATCATGGACCGCCAGAAGGTGCTGGAGGCCCACAAGGACCCCTCGAAGTATCCCGACCTGGTGGTGCGCGTGACGGGCTTCACGGCCTACTTTGCGATGCTTTCGCCCGAATTCCGGCAACTGGTCGTTGACCGCATCCTCGAAAGCTGACCCCTTTGTCCAACCTCCGAAATACCAAAGACCATGAACCTCATCGACCTTTACAATCCGCTCGGGGCGGGCTACAATCCCTTCCTCATCGGGCCTCTGTGGCAGACCGCCGTATTGAACTATGCCCCCGAGGAGTCGCTCGAGCGCATCGAGAAACTCGATGTGCACCATCTCACCGACGAACTCTTCGTGCTGCTCGAAGGCCAGGCCGTCCTGATTGCGGCCCGCATCGATGCCGACGGTGTCGTGGAATACGACCTGCGGAACATGCAGCCCGGAACGGCCTACAACATCCGCTGCGGCGTATGGCACAAAATCGCCATGATGCCGGGATGCCGGGTGCTGATTGTCGAGAATGCCAACACCCACCTGGGCGACTTCGAGTTCTACGACCTGACCCCCTCCGAGCGCGAGGAGCTTTGCCGTCGCGTCATCGCATGTCGAACCCAATCGGACCGTTGACGCCATGGATGCCAACTCGTTGACCGGTCTGCTGCTCATTCTGCTGGCCGGAACCTGCTCGGGAGTCTTCTCCGTCCCCTTCAAGTTCAATCGGGGATGGGTGTGGGAGAACAACTGGTTCGTCTGGAGCTTCGCCGCACTGCTCGTCATGCCCTGGGCCGTCGCCTGGCTCACGGTCCCCGGCCTGGGGGCGCTCTACGGGGGCAACCCCGGCGGCACGGCGCTGGTTGCGCTCTTCGGACTGCTGTGGGGCGTCGGCGCCATCCTCTTCGGCAAGGGAATCGATGCGCTGGGCATCTCGCTCAGCCTGCCCATCATGCAGGGACTCATCAATACGGTCGGCACGCTGACCCCCGTCCTGCTGCGCGACCCCGCCGAACTGCTTGCCCCCTCGGGGCTCCGGATGCTGGCGGGCATCGCCGTGCTGCTGGCCGGAATCGTCCTCTTTGCCGTCGCCGGAAGCCGCAAGGCTCAGCTTCAGGAGTCGGCACAACGGCAGTCGGCCGGAGGGAGGCGCTTCCGTACGGGGCTGCTTATCTGCCTGCTGGCCGGTATCTTCGGGCCGATGATTAACTTTGCCTTCGTCTACGGCGCACCGCTCCAGCAGCGTGCCGTCGAGCTGGGCGCCGACCCGGTCTACGCGGGCAACGCCGTGTGGAGCATCGCGCTGACGGCCGGATTCCTGGTCAATGCGGCCGAATGCCTCCGCCTCTTCCGCCGCAACGGCTCGTGGCGCAACTACGGCCAACGTCGCGCGGGCGGGCTGGCATGGGCGGCCGTCGCGGGCATCGTCTGGTACCTGAGCATCATGCTCTACGGCATGGGCGGCAGCCAGATGGGCGAGGCGGGCGCTACGGTCGGCTGGGCCGTCATGCAGTCCGTGGCCATCATCGCCGGCAACGTCGCCGGAATATGCGCGGGCGAGTGGCGCGGCACGACGCGTCACGCCCGCACGCCGATGGTTGCCGGCCTGGCGTGTCTCATCGCCGGAATCGTCATCCTCTCGGGTGCCATGTAATACGGAAATTCAGAACAAAACACTTAAAACTACTACCATGAAGAACATTGACCGAACGAATCCCGGCCTGTCCGGCCGTATCCGGACCGCGGCGTTCTTCCTGCTCTGTCTCGCAGGAGTGTTGTGCGCCTCCCATTTGCGGGCCGAAACTCCCCGTCCGGGTGTGAAAGGCATTGTCACCACCACCGACGGAACGCCGCTGGCCGGTGTCACCGTCATCGTCGGGGAGGGCCCCGCCGGAACGACGACCGACGTCGACGGCCGCTTCGAACTCCCGGGTGTCACGCCCGGCGAGCAGCTCACCTTCTCGTTTGTCGGCATGCAGAGCCGGACGGCCGCCGCGTCGGCCGAGCCGATGCACGTCAAGCTGCTGGAAGACGCCATCGCCGTCAAGGAGGTGGTCGCCATCGGTTACAGCACCATCCGCAAGGAGGAGCTGACCAGCTCGGTGACCCGTGTCGACGCCTCGGACTTCAACGGCGGCGTCACCACCAGTCCCATCAACCTCATCAGCGGCAAGGTCCCGGGCCTGACCATCCGCAACACGGCGGGTACCGACCCCAATGCCGCCCCCGAGCTCCAGCTGCGCGGCGTCGGGTCCATCCGTGCGGGCAGCACGCCGCTCATCATCATCGACGGCGTCTACAGCTCGATGAACGACCTGCAGGCGCTCAACGCCCAGGACATCGCCTCGTTCAACGTCCTGAAGGATGCCTCCTCGGCGGCCATCTACGGTACGCGGGGCAGCAACGGCGTCATCATCATCGAGACCAAGAGCGCCGAAGTGGGCCGTGCGAACATCGAATACACGAGCTACTACTACACCGAGCATGTCGCCCGCAAGCTCGACATGATGTCGGCCGACCAGTATCTCGACTATCTCGAGCGTCACGGCCAGTCGACGGCCAACAACGACTACGGCTTCTCGACCGACTGGACCGATGAACTGCTGCGGAGCAATTTCAGCTACTATCAGGGCGTCTCGTTCTCGACCAGCGGCAAGAACTCGTCGCTGCGCGCATCGGTCAGCTACCGCGATTCGGAGGGTATGGTGCTCCGCACGGGCAACGAGCAGCTCACCGGCCGCATCAACTTCCGTCAGGATTTCTTCAACCGCATACTGACCATCGAGGGTACGGCCAGCGGCGCCGACACCAAGATGCAGTATACCGACTACGGCGCCTTCATGCAGGCGATGGTCTACCATCCGACCGCTCCGGTCTACAAGGCCGACGGGTCGTTCTTCGAGTACGACGGCGTGGGCCCCTACAATCCCGTGGCCATGCTTTCGCAGGTGGACAACCGCGGTGAGCGATTCAACTATACGGGCAACATCTCGGCCACGCTGCGTCCGGTCGACGGGCTTAAAATCGTCGCCTCGGCCTCGACCAACAACGAGAACTACGAATCGAGCAAGTATGTCAGCCGCGATTCGCGCTACAGCGAGCTGGGCAACTACGACGGTTCGGCGGAAATCAACGACTACTTCTACAAGACCAACACCTTCGAGGCCTACGCCGATTACAGCTGGACGAACAACCTCCACAGCGTGGGCGTCATGGCCGGTTACTCCTACAGCCAGACCAAGCGTACGTGGTCCAATGCCATGAACGCCGGCTTCCTGACCGACGCGCTGGGCCCAAACAACATCGGCAACGGCACCTGGCTCGAGGACGGCCGCGCCTCGATGGGCCGCGGCGAGGACGAATCGAAGCTCATCGCCTTCTTCGGCCGCGTCAACTACTCCTACAAGGGACGCTATCTCTTCAACGCCAGCCTGCGCCGCGAGGGTTCGACCCGCTTCGGCGAGAACAACAAGTGGGGATGGTTCCCCGCCGTGTCGGCCGCATGGCGCATCTCGGAGGAGCCCTTCATGCAGGGCGTGAAGGCTGTCGACAACCTCAAGCTGCGCTTCGGATTCGGTATCACGGGTAACCAGGACATCCCGCTCTACTCCTCCATCTCGAAGTACAACGACCTGGGCTACGCCTACATCAACGGCAGCTGGCAGAAGGTCTACGGCCCGACGACCAACCCCAATCCCGACCTGCGCTGGGAGAAGAATACCGAGTATAACGTCGGTTTCGATATCGGTCTGTGGGACAGCCGTCTGACGGCATCGGTCGACTACTACTACCGCAAGACCACCGACCTGCTGGACTGGTATGACGCCCAGGTTCCGTCGAGCATCTACGACACCATCTTCACCAACGTGGGCACGCTGACCAACCAGGGTGTCGAGGTGGCGCTCGGGTGGGATGCAATCCGCCGCGACAATCTCTCGTGGCACCTCGACGGCAGCTTCTCCTACAACGTCAACGAGCTGGTATCGCTCTCGAACGACACCTACAAGGCCAACCACATCCCCTACAACACGCTCAGCTCGCCGGCCAACGGACAGACCACCTACATCTTCGAGGCGGGATATCCCATCGGAACCTTCTACGGTCTCAAGTACAAGGGCTTCAACTCGGCCGGCAAGTGGGTCTTCGAGGACTACAACGACGACGGAGCCTACACCGAGGACGACTACACCTATCTGGGCTGCGGTCTGCCCAAGTGGAACTTCAGCCTGTCGAGCACGTTTGCGTGGAAGAACCTCGACTTCTCGTTCCTCTTCCGGGGCGCCGCCGACTTCATGGTACTCAACACCAAGCGCGTCTATTACGAGAACTCGGTGTCGCTGCCCTTCAACCTGCTCGAGTCGGCCATCGACTCGCCGCTCAACGACTCGGCCGTATTCTCGGACTACTACCTCGAGAAGGGCAACTACCTCAAGCTGGACAACATCACGCTGGGCTACACGTTCCACTTCCCGAAGCTCTCGTGGCTGGAGCACATCCGCATCTACGCCACGGCGACCAACGTCTGGACCCTTACCGGGTATACGGGCGTCGACCCCGAGGTGGGAACCGGCCTTACGCCCGGATTCGACGATGCGGGTTACTATCCCCGCGCCACGACCTATCTTTTCGGTGTGAACATCAAATTCTGACACGATTATGAGAAAGCTGATATGTCTGTTGTCGCTCGCCGCCGCCGTCGGTTGCACGGACCTGACCGAGCACATGTACAACGACCTGAACAAGGATAATTTCTATACCACGGCCGCCGAATACGAGGCCGCCTTCATGAACCAGTACCAGTTCCTCCGCGCCATGTCGTGCTGGAACGTCTACTACCTCCAGGAGCTGACCACCGACGAGGCCTGTCTGCCGCAGAAGGGACGCGACGGCTACGACGGCGGCATCTACCAGCGCCTGCACTGGCATACGTGGACGACGCGCGAGACCATCATCGAGGGCGCATGGCTCGAACTCTACAAGGCCGTCGGTTTCTGCAACCAGATTATCGCCGACATGCGTGCGGCCGACAACGCCATCCTGCCGTCCGATACGCAGCAGCTCTACATCGCCGAGACCCGCGCCCTGCGCGCCTATTTCTACTGGATGCTCTGCGACATGTTCGGCAACGTGCCCATCACCGAAAGCCTCACGGAGGAGAATCCCTCGACGCGCAGCCGCAAGGAGGTGTTCGAATTCGTCGAGCGCGAACTGGGCGAGGTGAAGGAGCAGCTGCTCAGCCGCTCGGATGCCGGCAGCTATGGCCGCTTCACCCAGGAGGCCGCCCTGGCGCTGCTCTCGCGCCTCTACCTCAATGCCGAGGTCTATACCGGAACATCGCGGCTCGACGACTGCGTCACCGTGTCGCGGACGCTCCTCGGCCGGGGCTTCTCGCTCGATGCCACGTGGGACGCGCCCTTCGTCTGGGAGAACGAGTCGAGCCGCGAGAACATCTTCGTCATCCCCAACGACGAGGTGACGGCCTCCGAGATGAGTCCGCTCTTCTACCGCAACATCCACTGGTCGCAGGGTACGCAGTGGGACTGGCAGAATCCCAACGGAGGCTGGAACGCCATCTGCACCGAGCGCAGCTTCATCGAGACCTACGACACTATCAACGACCGCCGCTGCAAGTATGACCCCCGCAACGGCTACAACGGCCAGTTCATGTGGGGCCCGCAGTACGACCAGAGCGGCAACCCGATTCTGGGTACCAACGAATTCGCCGGCCAGCAGCTCAACCTGACGCTCGACCTGCCCGACATGGTCAACAACAAGGAGAACGCCGGTGCGCGCAACGTGAAGTACAAGGTCAAGAGCGGCGCGAAGGGGCTGGGCAACGACTACGTGATTTTCCGCCTGGCCGAGGTCTACTTCAACCTGGCCGAGGCCACGCTCCGGCTGTCAGGTACGCCCGATACCGAGGCGCTCGAAGGCATCAATGCCATCCGTACGCGTGCCGGGGTGCCGACCTATACCGCTTCGACGCTCACGCTCGACGAGCTCTACGACGAAAAGGGCCGCGAGATGTGCTACGAGACGCTCCGCCGTACGGACATGGTCCGTTTCGGCCGCTTCATCGAGCCGATGTGGGACAAGGCCTATACGGACAACCCGCGCGTGAACATCTTCCCGATTCCCTATTCGGCCCTCTCGATGAACCCCAACCTGAAGCAGCACCCCGAATATGAAGGCATGTAAAACCAACCCGAATACCGTCATGAAACTCCGAATCTGTCTCTTCGCATTGCTCGGTCTGCTCTGGACCGCAGGATGCTCCGACGAAAAGGCCGCCACGCTCGACTATGCGGCCATCGACGCACTCATCGAGGAGTGCACGCAACTTTACGACTCGGCCGAAGAGGGCGAGGGTCTGGGCGAGTTCGTCAAGGGCTCGAAGGCCATCTTCCGTTCGAGCATCGACGAGGCGCTCTACGTGCGCAACAATACCGACCGCCAGTCGGCGCTCGACAACTACTGCACCAAGCTCACCACCGCCCGCGACGTATTCCTGTCGAGCAAGGTGGCTCCCGCCTGTCCGCTCTTCGACGGCACGGGCCATATCGACTGCGGAATGGCCGCACAGTTCCTCTCGGCCAACATGACCATCGAGGCGTGGGTCTACATCAACGAGTCGACCGGCGGTGCGATTATCGGCGCCGAGGGTGCCGACAAGAACGGCGGTCTGGGCGGTCTGCTCATCCGTCTGGCCGAGGGTGTCGAGAATGCCATCGACTTCTGCATGGTCAACAACACCTGGTCGAGCTGCTTCTCGCCCGCGAATTCGGCGCCGCACAAGCAGTGGATTCACATCGCCGCGACGTTCGACTCGGAGAACGTGCTGCTCTATCTCAACGGCGAGCTGGAGGGCTCCATCAAAATCGCGCCCTATACGCCCGATTCCAACGGCAAGTTCATCATCGGCGACCTGGCGCTCTACAGCGGCCGTCAGTTCCGCGGCAAAATCTACGACGTCCGCATCTGGAACACGACGCGGAGCGCCGAGGAGATTGCCGCCAACTTCCGCCGGCTGCTCACGGGCGACGAGGAGGGGCTGGTGGCCAACTGGCCCCTGACGGTCAAGAGCGGCAACAGCATCACCGACCTCACGGGCCGTTATCCGGCCACGCTGGTGAACATCCAGTGGGCCGACCTCGACAATCTTTAATTCCCCTAAACGAAACGCAACATGAAAAAAACGCTTATCAGGCTTGCCCATCTGCTGCCGATGTTCTGCTTCGTGCTCTCGGCTGCGGGATGCAATGCCGTCATGCCCGACCGCTTCATCGACGATGACCCCGAGGCGGAGTTCGGCGACAACGACTACATGGAGTGGTCGCGCGAGACGCTCGCGGCCATCAACCGCGACCTGCGCATCGAGGGCACAGACTCCTATTACGAGAACCAGAACCGCAACCAGGTCTCCTTCATCTGGGGCAACATCTTCCTGCTCTACACCTATGCCGAGGGTGCCGGGCTCCGCGCCGACGAGTGGGAGGGCGAGCTCTCGAAGTGCTTCCTCAATCTGGAGAACCACTGGTCGCCCGACTATCGGGGAATCGCCGGTTATTGCACGGCACCCCTTTCGTCGGGTACCCCCGACCGCTATTACGACGAGAACGGATGGATGGCCATCGGCCTGGCCCGCGCCTACGAGCTGACGGGACGCGAGGCCTACCTTGCCAAGGCGCGCGAGGCGCTCGGCTTCACCCTCTCGGGCGAGGACGACGTGCTCGGCGGCGGCATCTACTTCCAGGAGACCTTCTCGCAGTACGAGCCCCAGAAGAACACCATCTGTTCGGCCGTTGCGATTCTCGCCTCGATGCAGCTCTACGAACTGACGGGCGAGGAGTCCTGGCTTGAACATGCCCGGCGTATCGAAAAGTGGACCTCGGAGAACCTGCTCGACGCGGCCGACAACCTGCTGTGGGATGCCAAGATGGTCGATGACGGCGAGGTGAACACCAGCAAGTGGTCCTACAATGCCGGCTTCATGGTGCGCGGCTGGCTGCGCCTCTACAAGGCCACCGGCGAGGAGCGCTACCTCACCCAGGCCCGGAACACGCTCGCCGCGGCCGAGAAGCAGTGGTACAACTCGCTCAACGGGGCGCTCGACGACCCGGGCTATTTCGCCTTCGCGCTTGTCGATGCATGGTTCGACCTCTACGACATGGACAAGGACAAGGCCACGCTGACGAAGGCGCTGCGGGCCATCGAGTTCATCCACGAATCGCTCAAGGATGCCAACGGCCGCTATCCCGAGTACTGGAGCGAGCCCCTCTCCGAACCGGTCGCCGAATACGACCTGCGCATGGAGAGTTGCGTGGCCTACCTCTACATGCGTGCCGCCGGATATTTCGAACAGCAGTAAAACGTGCCGAACTCATGAAAAAGTTACTCATTCTTCTGCTTCTTCCGCTGGCGGGATGTGCCGCGTCCGGCCCCGAACGGTATGTCGACCCGCTGGTGGGCACCGAGGTCTGGCAGGGAGGAATCGCCATCGCCGGACATGAGGAGGCGTCGGGCTACACCTTTCCCGCCGTCACCGAACCCTTCGGCATGACCGCATGGACGCCCCACACCCAATCGTCGAAGGAACCCGGAACGCTGCACCACCGTGTGCCGTACTGGTACTCGCACGACTATATCACGGGCTTCATCGGAACCCATTATCCGAGCGGGGCCGTCATGTTCGACTACGGAGCCGTCGAACTGATGCCGGTGAGCGGAACGCTGCGCGTGCGTCCCGAGGAGCGCAGCTCGTCGTTCCGCCACCAGACCGAACGGGCCACGCCCTCGAGCTACGAGGTGACGCTCGACGATTACGGCATCGACGTGCGGATGGCGGCTTCGAAAAGCGCTGCGGCGTTCGAATTCACCTATCCGGAGTGCGACAGCGCCTTTGTCGTGGTCGACGCCATGCCGTCGCTCTTCACCGCCGGGGCGCCGGCCAGCATCACCGTCTCGCCCGAGCGCCGCGAAATCAGCGGCAAGAGCGCCCAGACGGCGCGCGCCTATCGCGAAACGGGCTATTTCGTGGTGCGTTTCGACCGTGATTTCGCCGATTACGGCACCTTCAACCAGAATATGGATTACCCCGAGGTCATCGAAAACCGCTACCTGTTCACCGAGCAGGAGGGCAAGATGGTGAACGGCCTGCGCGGCGTCTATACCCACCGTTCCCCGTGGCAGGGCGACATCCGCTCGGAGCGCATCGACCCGGTCATCGACTTCGACTGGGACTGGTACCGTCCGGCGGACGACATCGACGTGAAGGATTATCAGGTGACCTGGAGCGGGCAGCTCCTGGCGCCCGAATCGGGCGAATATCTGCTGGGGCTGCAGGCCGACGACGGTGCGCGTCTGTGGCTCGACGGCGAGCTGCTCATCGACGACTGGGGTCCCCACGGCTACAGCATGACACCCGTTCAGCGGGCCGTCACGCTCGAAGCCGGACGCATGTACGACCTGCGGGTGGAGTACTACCAGCAGGAGTGGAGTTCGCGCGTCAAGCTGAGCTGGGTGCGCCCCGACGAGCGGGCCCGCCGGCTGCTGCTGCGCGGCAACGACCGTCTGGAGAGCTCGACCAAGTGCGGCGCCTATGTCCGCTTCGAGACCGAAGCCGGGGAGCCGCTCCGCGCCTGGGTCGGCACCTCGTTCATCAGCGAGGAGCAGGCGCGGGCCAACCTCGAGCGCGAAATCGGCCGGAACGGCGTCGACCGGGTGGCCGGCGCGACGTCGGAGCTGTGGAACGAACTGCTCTCGACCATCGAGCTCCCGGGGGCTGACGAGGTTCAGAAATCGGTCTTCTACACGGCGCTCTACCACGCCTTCCTGCTTCCGCGTTCGCTCTCCGAGGATGGCCGCTACCGCAGCCCCTTCGACGGTGAAATCCACCCGGGCGAGAGCTTTACCGACTACTCGCTCTGGGATACCTTCCGGGCGCTCCATCCGCTGCTGACGCTCCTTCGGCCCGAACTCTCGTCGCGTCTGGTGACGGGGCTGCTCAACGCCTACGACGAGGGCGGCTGGATGCCCAAATGGCCCAATCCGGGCTATACCAACTGCATGATGGGCACGCACGGCGACGCGGTCATCGCCGACGCCTACGTGAAGGGCGTCCGCGGCTTCGACACGCAGAAGGCGGCCGAGGCGATGCTCAAGAACGCCAACGTCAAGGGCAACCACATCGCCTGGGGGCGGCTCGGCATCGAGGACTACAACAGTCTGGGCTACGTCCCCGTGGACCACTACCGTGAGTCGGTCGCCCGTACGATGGAGTTCGCCTACGACGACTGGTGCCTGGCCCGCTATTTCGAGGCGCTGGGCGATACGCTCCGCAGCCGCGAGTACGATGAACGGAGCCTGCGCTACCGCAACGTCCTCGACCCCGAGACGCGTCTGGTGCGGGCGCGCCGCAGCGACGGAGAGTGGTCGTCGCCGTCGGATTACGACATCAGCGTCTGGAGCGGATTCAACGAGCAGGGTGTGCTCAACTACCGCAAGAACTATACGCTCTTTGCACCGCACGATATCCCGGGCGTGGTCGACTTCCTGGGCGGAGACCGGGCCGCGGAGGCTTTCCTCGACGACCTGTTCGACAACGGAATCTACTACGTGGGCGACGAATTCTCGATGCACGCTCCCTACATCTACAACTTCTGCGGCATGCCGTGGAAGACGCAGCGCCGCGTCTACGACATCGTCAATACCTACTATCTGCCCTCGCCGAGCGGCCTGCCGGGCAACGACGACTGCGGCCAGCTCAGCGCCTGGTACCTCTTCAGTGCCATGGGCTTCTATCCGATGTGTCCCGGCTCGCCGGAGTACCAGCTGGGTGTGCCCTGTCTGCCCGAGGTCGTGCTCCATCTGCCCAACGGCCGTGATTTCCGCATCGTCTGCGAGAATTTCGGCCCCGGACGCTGCTATGTCCGTCAGGTGACGCTCAACGGCCGGCGTCTTACGCGGCCGGTCATCCGCCACGAGGATTTGCTCGCCGGAGGCGAGCTGCGCTTCACGGTGGGGGATACGCCCGCGACCGACTGCTACGAGGAGCGCCTTTGAATCGGGGGCGCGTAAGACGAAAACCGGGAGTCTGCCGAAGCAGGCTCCCGGTTTTCGTGTGTCGGCCGGCCCGGATGCCGGCCGCATGTGGCTTTCGCGGCGGTTATTCGGGGACGTAGATGATTTCGCCGCTTTCCAGCTCGTAGGCGACGCCGACCTTGCGGCCGCGCCTGCCGTCCTGCCCGTCCTGATTCTCCGACGGGGTGTAGCGGTTGATGGTCTCGCCCTGCTTGGTGATGATTTCCATGTTCTCCTTGCCGGGGTTCTTCACCATCGTGAAGTCTTCGCGGCTGAACATCTCGGTCATGTTGTAGCGGCTTACCAATGCCACCATCAGCGCCACGGCGAAGACCATCGCCACGTCGAACAGGTTGCCGACGACGCTCATCGGGTCGTTCTCCTCGTCGCGTTTCAAGAGGTTGCGTCTCATCGTGCAGAGGTGCTGTTTTCGTTCAACAATCCGTCGATGAACTCCAGACGGGCCAAATCCTGCAGGTACCAGCGCTGCTTGACCTGCTGCGTGATGAAGCCGATGGCGGCGGCGAAGAGCCCCACGACCGTCGTGGCGAAGGCCACCTGCATGTTGTAGGCCATCGAGGCGATGTCGCCCGTCGAAAGCCCCACCAGCGCCGGGCCCATCGGGATGAGCGTACCCATCAGGCCGAGCATGGGGCCCATCTTACTGAGTGTTTTGGAGATGGCGAGGTCCTTGTCGGCCTCAATCTCGAACTCCGCGAGCAGGCGCTGCCGCTGCGGTGCATTGTCGCGCGCCTCGAGCAGCCGGTTCAGGCAGGTCACCATCGGCGAGGGGTTCCTGCGGGGCAGCCGCTCGGCGAGCGTGGCGACGTTCTGCCGGTCGAGCGTCTCCAGCTCGCGGCCGACGAGCGCGGCCGTGCGCCGGATGGCCAGATACTGACCGAAGAAGCTGCCGATGAGGAGCAGCGAACGGCCGAAGAAGAAAATCAGCAAGACGATGACCGGAACGAGCAGCCCGGTCGAAATCCAGTAGAGGATGTCCGAAATGTAGTTCATTGTTCTATCTGTTTTTTGAGTTTTTCCGGTTTGTTTTCATGCGGAACAGGGCAGCCCCGCATGTCAGGCCCGCCGCCACGACGGCCGTTACGCCGCCCAGTGCGCCCCAGTCCACCTGGCTCGTTCCGGCCACGGCCGTCCGGCCGTTGACCGTGGCGATGATGCCCAGCACGGCAAGCAGCGCATTCGACAGGAAGAGCACCTCGAGCCGAATCTCCTTCTCGGGCAACAGCCGTTTGAGGAGCATCCGCCCGAGGGGAATCGCCGCGAGCACGATGGCGGCAAGCCCCCATGCGACCAGCGGGAACGAGACACCGGGCAGGGCGAAGATGGCGGCCACCAGCGCGCTGAATAGCACCGGGAAGACGAGCAAGCCGGGAAACCACCTCAGGATGCGGTAGCACCATACGGTGCGCTGGGGAAGGCTCCCCGACGAGAGGAGGCGGGCCGCCGTGATGCAGAAGGCTATCTGCAGCGCCACCTCCACCGTGAGGAGCACCGCGAGGTCGAGCATCAGCGCAGGGTCGGCCAGCCAGCCCGAAATACGGTGCTTCGACTGCTCGATGGCGTAGGGCCACATCAACCCGACAAACAGTGCGCACACCACGGCCGAGGCGGCCACGTAGCCCGCCTTGCGCCATGTCTGCTTCAACAGGTAGTTGAAGCAGACCACAATCATCATGACCAGTACGACGCTCTCCATCAGGCCTCCATCTTTTTGCGCCGGCGGCGCACCATCCACATCAGAAGCACCACCGCGCCGATGACCACCGCGGCGACCGCGGTGTTGCTGACAAGGGCGGTCGTGCGGGCGGAGGGCGAAAGCTCGTCGCGGCGGAGCACCGTGGCCTCCTGTCCGTCGGCCGACGCCTCGCGGACCCGGTGAATCTGCGCCTCGTAGCTTCGTGCCTGCTCGGGCGTGCTCTTCGAGGCGATGAATGCGCGCAGGAGGGCGTTGTCGCAGACGAACTCCGAGCAGGAGGGGCCATGTTGGCAGACCAGCTCCGTGTGGAGTGCGGCGAGGTTGGCCAGCTGCTGCTCCGTGGCCCGCCACATCCCCTTGCGGGCCGTCTCGAGCATCACGGCCGAGATTTCCTCCAGTGCGGCGGGGTTCTGCCGCTCGAAGTAGTCGTGCAGCCCCAGTCCGAACTTGTCCTCGACGTAAACAGCATAGACCTCGTCCCAGAGCTCGTTGTCCACCACGTCGGGCTTCATCACGTTCCACCCGTAGGTGTTCTGGATTGTGTGGGCGAACTCCGCCGCGGAGCTTGCGCCGCCCTTCATCTTCTCGCCGAGGTAGGCCGGATTGAAAATGGTGGTGCGGCTCTCCACGCCGATGGCCTCCTTGAGCTCCTGCATCCGCACGCGGTTGCGGTTGCGGTAGTCGCTCAGGTAGGCGTCGGGCTCGCGGCCCGTGACGTTCCGCACGGCCAGATTCATGCCCCCCATGAATTCGTAGACGTGGTCGAGGCTCAGTGCGCCCCACGTGTTGCTCTGGCGGGGCTGGACGACGGCGTCGGTGTTGGTCAGCGCGGCCTCGAAGGCGTACTGCCGCACCTGTTCCCACTGCTCCTCGCTGCCGTAGTAGGCTCCCATGTTCTGCAGGTAGACGTCGGCGATTTCCGCGGAGCTCTCCCAGCGGTCGCCGCGCTGCACCATGCCGGTAATGCCCGTCCCGTAGTTGCCGTTGACGCCTCCGAATACGCGGTAGGTCGATACCTCGCGGGCCTCCCGGGGCGAAAGACCCTTTTCGATGAGCCGCTGTTCGGCATCGACGACGCCCCGGGCCACGTAGTTCTCATAGCGGTCGTCCTTCGCTGCGGCGGCCATCTCGACGGCCCGCGAAATCAGGAAGAGCCGCGATGCCGCCAGGTCGCGCAGCTGGCCGCTGGTCTGCACGACCACGTCGATGCGCGGACGTCCCAGCTGCTCGGAGGGGATAAGCCTGAGGTCGGTGACGCGGCCGAAGACATCGCGCAGGGGCTCGACGCCCAGCATGTAGAGCACCTGTGCGACGGTCGCACCCTCGGTTTCGATGAATTCGCCGCTCCAGAGCGTGTAGCTCACCTTGCGGGGCAGCGAGTCGTGGTGGCGTTCGCGGTACATGCGGAGGGTCTCCTCGGCCAGCTCGCAGCCGCGTTCCCAGGCCGTCTGGCTCGGTGTTGCCTCGGCGTTGATGGCGTAGAGGTTGCGCCCCGTCGGCACGGTGTTGGGGTTGGCGATGGGGTCGCCGCCGGGCGAGGGGGGCGTATAGCCGCCGTTCAGGGCGTTGACCAGCGACGTGAGCTCCGCCTCGGGGCTCTGCTCGAGTGCCCGGCGGTAGTTGCCCACGTTGAGGATTGCCCGCTCGAGTTCCGTCACCACGCGGGCCAGTTCGCGCTCCTCTTTCGAATATTCGCGGCCGGCTCCCGCCATGGCGGCCATGGCCCCGGCCGTCGGCTTTTGGTCCGCCGCCTTTCCGGCTGCGGGCTGCTCCTGCTGCCGGGTGTGTGCCGGGCGCTTGCCGATTTTGGGTATCCACGAGGGGTGTTTCGCTCCGCCGTCTCCCGATTTGGGAATGCCTGCGGGGTGCTGCATCGGGGCGCCCGACGACATCATCGCCATCATGCGGGCCATCATGTCCTGCGGGGCGTTGAGCGCACGCTGTATCTCCCGAGCGCGGGCAAGCTCCCCGGGGGTGATTCCGGCCGTCGAGCAGACGAGCGCGTCGGAGGGCTCGAGCGTGCCGGCGAGCAGCCGCTCGACCAGCGCACGGGCCGGCTCGAGGTAGCGGCGCGTGAAGAGCGAGCGGTGCTTCTCCGTGTCGGTCGCGGCCTTGCCGCGGAACTTGTCGAGTGCCAGCAGCGAATAGGCAATCGGCTCGGTGGCCATCGCGCGGACGCTGCTGCGGATGCGCTCCGCGGAGTAGGGGCGTCCCATCGTGTAGAGTTCGCCGGTCACCTTTTCGTTGGCGAGCTCCTCGGCGAAGTTCTCGATGCGGGCGATTTCCGCCTCGTCGTAGGGCTCGGTCAGCAGCGAGTCGAGCCGCAGCTCGCGGTGGATGCCCAGTTCAACGGTCAGTCGCTTGACGCGCAGCGCCGCCTGCTTCGTGTCGGGCTGCCCGTCGGCGCCGAGCAGGTCGTTGTAGGCGCCGATGGCGTCGCTCAACTGCCGGTAGGTATCCCTCACGCCGCTGGGCATGAACGGGGGCGTGAGGCAGGATTGCAGGGTGGCGTAGGAGCGGCGCTTGGCGATGATGCCCTCGCCGACGTTGCCGATGGAGTAGACATAGAGATGGGGCGTGGCGCCGATGAGCGCATCGGGCCAGTCGCCTCCGCTCAGGGCCACCTGTTTGCGGGGGGTGAACTCCAGACTTCCGTGCGTGCCGAAGTGGAGGATTGCGTCGGCGCGGAACCCGTAGCGTGCCCAGAGGTACGAGGCGATGTAGAGGTGCGGGGGCGCGGCGTCGGTTCCGTGGACGATGGCGAAGTCGTCGTCGCCCGCGCCGGCTGCCGGTTGGGGCAGCAGCACGATGTTGCCCAATTCCACGCGGGGCAGCGCCAGACGTCCCTCGCCGTCGTCCATCTGTCGGCCCGGGAAGGGACCGTCGAGCGCCTCGGCTTCGGCCATCATCCCGGGGCGGAGCGCCTCGGCGGTCCAGGCCGCGTAGTCGTCGGCGGAGATGAGTGCGGGGCGGCCGTCGGTCAGAAATCGGGCCTTCGCCCCGTGGGCATAGCTGTTGAACAGGGCTCCCTGCCGTTGGATGAGCGCCTCCAGTCCGGCGGGCGATGCCGGAAGATGCTCCACGCGGTAGCCCTCGTTCCGGAGCCGCACGAGCAGGTTGTAGAGCGACGGCGCGACCTCCATGCCCGAAGCCGTCAGCGCATTCTGCCCGGGACCCTTGTAGTAGTAGATGGCCAGGCGCTTTTCGCTGTTCGGCTTGCGCTGCAGGCCGATGTAGTTGTTCACCGTCCGCACGAAGAGCTCCAGCCGCTCGGGGATGGCGCAGACCTGCGGCAGCCCCTCGTCATCGAACCGGTGGCCGAAGAGCGCGCAGGGGCGGATGGCGCCGTCGATTTCGGGCATCACGACGCTCTGCGACAGAAACCCGCCGCTCATGCCCATGCGGTCCTCCTCCCACTCCTCGACCGGACGGTTGACGTTGAGCGGCGCGAAGAGCAGGATGTTCTGCCGGGTGAGGTAGTCGACCGCGGCCTCGCCCAGACGGCCGTGCGCCATGTTGATGACCGCCGCCGGGCGAATCGAGTCGGCCTGCCCGCCGTTCAGCAGCTCCTGCATGTTGCGGACGGGGTAGACCACGTTGCCGCTCTGCTCCAGCGCCGCAATCAGTTCGGTCGGCTCGCCCATCTGTCCCGTCACGACAATCCGCGGAGCTCCCTCTTTCAGCAGTCCGTGCTGCGCGAGGAAGGCCTCGTAGGCGGCGACGCTGCCGAAGTCGAGCTCCTCGTCCGCCGGGTGGTCCGGGTCAGCGTGGTAGAACTGCTTCACCTCGCGCACGGCGGGTGCCGCCGGTTCGCGGCTGTCGAGCCGCTTGCCGTCCACCGTGCGGCGCAGGTAGAGGAGCATGTTGCGGTAGTTGCTCCGTCCGCCTCCGGCCAGGTAGCCCTTGACGGTGGCCTCGGTGAGCGAATCGGCCGAGACGATTGCGTTGGCGGGGTTGGTCGCCATGGTCGTGACAACGACCAGTCCCCGGTCGGCGGCACGTTGCAGCGCGGCCCGCTCGTCGGCCGTGATGCGGAGCCCCATGCCGTTCATCAGCACCACGTCGTAGCGGCCCAAACGGTCGAACTCCGACGGTTCGACCGAGGCAAGGCGGATTCTCGCGTGGTCGTTGGCCCGGGCAATCTGGCCGAGGGTCGTTGCCTGGTAATTTACAAAAGCGATGCGTGTGGCCGAGAACCAGATGTTCCAGGCCGCCAGGCATCCCAGAGCGACGAGCAGGGCGATGCCCGTCAGAATAGTTCCTTTGCGTGTCATCGTATGGATTTGTTTCCCTGTTTTCATTTGAAGAGCCGTTCGAAGCTGAGCGAAAGCCCCACCGAGCAGGTCGTGCCCGTGGTCGAGGGCGAATTGCTGTAATAGTAGTCGGGCCGGTAGTTGAAGAGGTTGTCCACGGCCAGCGTGAGGTCGATGCCCGACCACAGATGCTGGACAACGCTCAGTTTCCAGATGGTATAGCCCGGATAGCTCTGCCGGACGGTCTCCTCGTAGGAGGTCACCTCGGTGTAGACGTCGGTCGTCAGCCGCGAAAGGTAGCGGCCCGAAAGCGCAACGCCCAGCCCGTAACGCTTCCACTGCCGGTCGTAGGAGAGCCGTGCGGTGGCCGTGTGGGGCCGGGTTGTCGAGAGCAGCGGCTCACCCTTGTCGATGAGCTCGCGCGTGTAGGCGTAGGAGAGCCGCCATGAGATGCCGCAGGTGTAGCGGCCCGATGCGTTGAATTCGGCTCCGGCCACCTTGAGCGGCGACATGTTGGTGTAGACCTGTCCGGCCAGTTCGCGGTTCCAGGCCGTCGTGATTCGGTTGTCGACCAGGTTGAAAAAGCCCGTCACCGTGAGGTTGTGGCACCCCTTGAGGTACTCGGCCGAGAGCGAGAAGTTGTGGCTCGTCTCGGGTTTCAGCTCCGGGTTGCCGTAAATCATGAAGATGTTGCCCATGTAGAAGTCCATGTACATCTCCTTGAGCGTCGGGGCGCGGAATCCGCCCGCATAGGAGCCGCGCAGCGAGCAGTTGCCCGCCTTGTACATCACGCCCACCTTCGGCGAGAAGCGGGAGAGCGCCGCCTCCGAGAAGTAGTCGAAGCGCACTCCGGCGATGAGGTTGAACCTCCGGTGGGGATTCCAGTCGAACTGGGCGAAGGCGTCGGCCGTGTGCTGCGTGTGGCTGCCGTTGTCCGTAAACTGATAGGACATCAGGTAGTCGCGCATGTAGTCGCCGCCGACCGTAAGGATGTGCTTCCCAGCGAACGTATGGTTGTAGAGCGTGCGCACGGTGTGCTGCACGTTGCTGTAGTCGCGCACGTCGCGGTCGCTGGGGACCAGATAGTCGCTCTTGTCGTACTGGTCGAATGCGTAGGAGAGTTCCAGGTGGTCGGCCTGTCCGACGGTGTAGGTCCCCTTCAGTCCGCCCGAAAAACTGCGGTAGCGGTCGCGGATGCTCTCCGAGGCTTCGCGCTCGCGCGAGAAGAACCCGGCACGGGCGGTGAATTTAAGACCGTCGGCCGCCTTGAACGTGAGCCGCTCCTTGACGTTGAGCGTCGAGCCTCCGTAGATGGTGCTGTAGTCGCCGACCTGCGGGTTGTCGGTCCCCTTCGAGAGGTCGATGGCGTCAATCGAGGTGTACCGTACGCTGGTCGTCGAGTTGAAACGCCCCTGGCTGAAGCCGACCGAGCCGCCGTAGCGCTGCTCGTTGTGGGCGCCGTAGCGTCCGTCGAGGCGGACCGACCAGGGCTCCTGCGATTCGCGGCTGATGATGTTCACCACACCGCCGATGGCGTTCGAACCGTAGAGCGACGAGACGGCCCCCTTGACAATCTCGATGCGCCCGACGTTGTCCATGGTCAGGCGGCTGTAGTCGACGTTGTCGAGCGTTTCGCCCGCCAGCCGTTCGCCGTCGACGAGAAAGAGTACCGAGTTGCCGCCGAATCCCGACATGTTGAGCGAGACCTGCTGGTTCATCGAGTAGGAGAATTCGATTCCCGGGAGCTCCGACTGGAGCAGGTCGCCGATGTGGGTTGCGTCCGCCTGGCGAATCTCCCGTTCGGAGATGACGCGGGTGACAATCGGGACATCCTTCAGCAGCTTGGGGGTGCGGGTGGCGGTCACCACCACCTGGTCCACCTGTGTCGGGCGTTCCGTCAGCCGGAAGTCCAGCTGTCCGTTGCGTGCGGCATCGGTGCGGGCCGAGGCCTCGTCGTAACCGACGAACGAGGCCCGGAGCGTGTAGCTCTGCCCGTCGGGCAGCGTGAGTTCGTAGCGTCCCTCCGTGTCGGCGACCGCGCCTGCGTCGGGAAGCTCCCCGACGGTGACGGTCGCTCCGGGAAGCGGCTCTCCCGTGGAGGCCGTGATGCGGCCCGTCAGGCGGTGCTGCGCCTCGCTGCGGAGCGTCGGTGCGAGTGCGGAGAGAAGAGCGAGAAGCAGCGTCGTAATGGTTTTCTTCATCATTGAACGGGATAGAGGTAGTCGATGGTCATGTAGCCCTTGACGGCGGCGTCGTCCATGAAGTTCCGCAGGCGCAGCGCCGCGAAGGTGCCGTCCGTGAGCCGCAGCAGATAGACGCGTCCCGAGAGGGTGTAAATCGGCGGCATGGTCGAGGTGTCGACGTCGAGCCAGCGCGAAAGACACGGGTTCCAGTAGTCCTCGGCATAGAGGATGATGCCGTCCATCATCTGCGACATGTCGACCGTGATGCGGTCGGTGGTCCATTCGTCGGCAACGAACTCCCCGTCGGGCACCGTCTCCGGAGCCGGCAGCGAGCCGAACTCCTCCGTCGCGCTCTCCCAGACCGTGGCGCCGTTGGTCTTGGTGTCGTAGCGGTGGACGGCGAAATCCCATGCCGCGGGGGCCTCGGCCGAGACGGACGAGGTCGTCACCGTCTTGGCGTGGAGGTCGACGTAGTGCCATTCGGTATAGTCGGTGGCGTCGATGTAGATGCGTCCGGTCCTGGTTTGCTCGTCGATGACGACGAACCCGAATTCGCTGCCGGTAGCGCTCGACGGTTCGTCGTAGATGCCTCCGAAGATGCCGTTGCAGGCCGGGAGCGACAGCAGACATGCCGCTCCCGACACCAGCAGACGCAGTTGTTTCCCTTTCATGGCCGTTGCTGCGGTTTCCGGTCCGGCGGTCATTCTTCTGCCGCAGGTGCGCTGCCCGGCAGCAGCGTGACGGTCAGGCCGCCCATGACGGCCGGCACGTTGAATGCAATCGAGAAGTCGTCCTTGGCCGTATTTGTCCGGCCGCTCAGCGTGAAGGCGTATTCGCTCGTCGAACCGCCCATGCCCATGGCCACGTTGCCGCTGCCCGTAAAGAGATACTCGTCTCCCTCTTTGGCCGCGGTGGCCGACTCGACGGTAAAGCTCCCCCAGGTGGCCGATTCGAAGACGACCTTCAGGCTTCCGTCGCCGTTGGCCGTCAGCGTCACGCTTTCGCCGTCGGTGTAGCGGTTCTCGAAGTAGGAGCAGTCGGCGTCCGTGTATCCTTCGTATTTGCCGGCAAGCAGCAGGTCGGCCGGGACGTCGCCCGTAGCGAAGTCAATCGTCAGTCCGCCCATGACGGCCGGGACCTTGAACTGCATGCGGGCGCTCTTCGACGGGCCGATTTCGGCGGTGAAGCTGCAGGCGTAGGTCGACGTGTTGCCGCCCATTCCCATGCGGGTCTCCCCGTCGCCCGAGAGGGTGCACGTGCCGCCCTGCGTCTCGACCTGGGCCGAGGTCACGGTGAATTCTCCCCACGAAGCCGACGTGAAGGCGACGGAGGCCGTACCGTCGGCGTTTTTGGTGAGGTTGATTGTTTCGTTCCCCGTGCAGGTGTTCTGGAAATAGGAGCAGCTTGCCAGCGTATAACCCTCATACGAACCGGCGAATTCGGACGTTGCCGTGGAGCTCTCCTCCTTGTCGCAGGCCGTTGCGCCGAGCAGCACGGCCGAAAGCAGAAAAATGGCGGATTTGATTTGCATATCGAACTTTTTTTGATTTTCGATTGCAAAAGTACCGGCCTTGGCCCGGGGGGACAATACCGAGAATTGAGTGTTTTTTCCGGCTGGGCTATGTCTTTTTTGGTAGGGTGTACGTGCGGGACGGTGCGTATGAAACTCTCCGGCACTTTATTGGTTGTAAGTGGAGGGCCGGAAAACGGTGGTGCCAATCCGCATGGACGGCAGAGTCAGGGGCGGTGCGGCCGATTACCGCTCGGCCTCGATGCTGTAGGTGAAGCAATCAGCCCTGTAGTAGCCGATGTTGTATTCGGTCAGTTGCCCGTTCACGTCGTATACACAACGTTTCCTGACCAGAATCGGGTCGGTCGGCCGGATGTCGAGCTTCGACGCAATGAAATCGCCGGCAAGACGGGCCGATATCTCCTCCTTGCTGGTCTTGACCACGATGCCGAACTCCTTTTCGAGAATGTCGTAGAGCGGCTGCGACGAGAAATGTTCCTCTCCCGAGAACGGGATGCCGGGGTTGAAGTAGGAGATGAAATAGACGAACGGGCACTCCTTTTTTCCGCGCACCCGCTCGAGTACGAAGAAGCGGCCTTTGCCCTGAGGCGCTCCGAAGAGGGTGCGGATTTCGTCCGTGCCGGGCTTGTAGCTGATGTGCAGTTCGAAATTGCGCACCTCGATGCCGAGCCGTTTCATCTCCTGGGAGAAACTCAGCCAGTTGTTCACCCGGCCCAGAATGCATCTTGGGGCGACTTTCGTCCCGACGCCCTTCTTGCGGATGAGGCGTCCTTCGAAGACCAGCTTGTTGATGGCCTGCCGGAGCGTGTTGCGCGAGATGTCGAGCTCGCGCGAGAGCTCGACCTCGTTGGGCAGGTACTTGTTGCCGTTTTTGTACTCCTCGGATTCGATGAGTTGGCGGAGTATCTCCTCGGCTTGCAGGTGGAGGGGTATGTCGCTGTTGTGGTCGATATTCATTCCGTCGGTTCGATTGGCTCCTGCAAAAATACGATTTATGGGAATCCGGCGCAACAGTTCGGGCATTTCATGGCGAATTTTGTTGCGGATGAAGTCCTTTGTGCAGACAAGAATCCGCTCGGCGGAACTTTTTTTGCCTTGTTCTGCTGGCTTGTATGAACATATGCGGCTGTATTGAATAGTCTCTGCTGTTTTTTTGTCTGTTTTCAGGTTGAATATGTAGAAATATATGTGATTGTTTTGCAGCGGGCCATATTATTTATACTTTTGTATGTTCAAACATATTAATGAGCCGAATGAGAGTCCCGCGTTGCGGCGATTGGTCAGTCGGCGATGGAGAACAGTTCCGGACGGCGGGCGCATGGCTCGCCTCCCGCATGAAAAACATATTGGAATATGGCGACAAAATGGTATGCGCTTTTGATTGCGTGCGTTATGATGGGCTCCTGTGGTGATTCCGACGGGGCGCTCCGAAGAAAAATCAGAAATGACGAGCGGTTCGACCGGGTCGAAGAGCTGTCGCTGAATCTGGTCCGCGGCGGTTTCAATGCCGGCGATTCCTATGGCGAGGTCTGGATTCGCGACTACAATACCTTCATCGAGTTGTCGATGGAGGTGATGCCCGATTCCCTCGTTCGCAAGAATCTCGACATGTTCTTTGCGTTTCAGGGCGAAGACGGGAATATCGTGGACGGATTCATTCCCGTTGAGAAGGCCGACCTGGAGGATGCCGACGGATACGAGTACCGCTTTTCGGAACTTGCGCCGGGCTTTGCCGCACACAAGAATACCGTGGAGACGGATCACGAGACGTCGCTGGTTCAGGCCGTGGCCAAATATGTGCGCAAAAGCGGCAATTGGGAATATCTGGGGCAGAAAATCGGTGACTGCACCGTCCATGAGCGGCTGGTGCGGGCAATGGAGTTCCTGCTGAACGAAAAGACCGACAGCCGCTACGGGCTGCTCGTCGGGGCGACTACGGCGGATTGGGGCGATGTGCAGCCGGAACATCCCTGGGGCGTGGAAATCGATGAAAACACCCATTACGCCATCGACATCTACGACAACGCCATGTTCGTGCTGGCGCTCAACGACATGATTGGACTCTCCCGTTCGGAGGAGGAGCGAATCCGGTGGGAGCATCTCCGGGAGGAGTTCGTCGACCGCATCCGGCAGCATCTGTGGGACGGCGAACGACGCAAGTTCCTGCCTCACATCTACCTGGACGGGTCGCCTTTTCCGGCAGATTTCGACGAGCGTGCCGTCTACTGCCACGGAGGTACGGCCATCGCGTGTCTGGCGGGAATCCTTCCGCGGGAAGAGGTGCGGCATGCCTACGAACGGATGGAGGCGAACCGACGGGCGGCCCATGCGCAGAGTATTGGGCTGACCCTTTACCCTACCTATCCGGCGGGTTCTTTCCGCAATGTCTCGATGTATCCCTACGGCTATCAGAACGGAGGGGACTGGACCTGGTTCGGTGCGCGCATGGTGCATGCGCTGCTTGAGGCGGGGCTGCTCGAACAGGCCTACGAGGCGCTCGGTCCGATGCTCGACCGGGTAATCGCCAACGGTGCTTTCCATGAATGGTATACCCCCGCCGGCGAGCCGATGGGGTCGGGCATGTTCCGCGGCGAGGCGGGCGTGCTCTTCACGGCTATCGAAATGATGCGGGATGCCGTTGAATAACCGGTCGCGGCAGCTGCGGCTGCGGAATGAGCAGATTGTTTTGTGTGAAAATGGTAATGAAAATTGCTGACAAATGAGAAAGTCCAATTACGACAAATATCCTGCAACGGGTATCGAAGGCGATATCGTTGTGGGTTGGGGAGATATCCTGCAGTTGTTTGGGTCGTTGCTGGAGCGTCACGGGCGTCTGGCCATCGACTGCTATGTGGGGGTTCGCGAGGAGGAGCTGCTCGGGCAGCTCGGGCGTCTGGGAGACGTGGCGGTAGTGAACGTCCGCGACCTGTATCACGACGAGTCGCATGTCCGGGCGATGACCGAGCGCTTCATGACGGAAGATGTCCTCTTCGGCTATGTGACGAATCTGGAACTGGCGGACTACTTCGACGCCCGGAAGCTGAGTGCGGCCCGGGAGGAGATAGCCTCTTCGTCGCGGCCGGTAGTTGTTGTCGGTACGGGAGCCGGTATGGTGCTTCCCGAGGCGCCGCTGGTCTATGCGGACATGGCGCGCTGGGAGCTCCAGCAGCGCTTCCGCCGCCATGAGGTGCGGGCCTTGGGCGTAGACAACCGCGCCGAAGCCGTTTCGCTGCAGTACAAGCGCGGCTATTTCAACGACTGGCGAGTCTGCGACCGCTACAAGGATGGCCTCTTCCACCGGGTCGACTACTGGCTGGACACCCATTGCGCCGACCGGCCGAAGCTCATCGACCGGGATACCTTCCTGCGAGGAATCGAGAAGACGGTGTCGGGCCCGTTCCGGGTGGTTCCGTTCTTCGACCCGGCCCCCTGGGGCGGACAGTGGATGAAGGAGGTCTGCGAGCTGGACTCCTCGCAGCCCAATTACGGGTGGTGCTTCGACTGCGTGCCGGAGGAGAACAGCCTCTATTTCAGGATAGGCGGAGAGCTGTTCGAGCTTCCATCGGTCGACCTGGTTCTGCTCAGGTCGCGTGCGCTGCTCGGCGAGCCGGTCGAGGCGCGCTTCGGCAAGGATTTCCCCATCCGTTTCGATTTTCTGGATACGATGGGCGGCGGGAACCTGAGCCTTCAGGTCCATCCGACGACCCAGTTCATCCGCGAAAACTTCGGCATGTGCTATACGCAGGACGAGAGCTACTACCTGCTCGATGCGGGGAAGGATGCCGTCGTCTACCTCGGGCTCAAGCGTGGCATCGAGCCCGAGGCCATGATGGATGACCTTCGGCGGGCGCAGCGGGGCGAAATCGTCTTCGACGCGGAGCGGTACGTCAACCGCATTCCGGCCAAAAAGCACGACCACTTCCTCATACCGGGCGGGACGGTTCACTGCTCGGGTGCCGACAGCATGGTTCTGGAAATCAGTTCGACGCCCAACCTGTTCACCTTCAAGCTGTGGGACTGGCAGCGTCTGGGGCTCGACGGCAAGCCTCGCCCGATAAACGTCGAGCGCGGCAGCCGGGTCATCGACTGGGGCCGTGATACGGATTACGTGCGCGAGCACCTGATGAACCGCACGCGGGTCGTGTCGCGCGGCGAGGGGTGGATTGAGGAGTCAACGGGCCTGCATCCCAACGAATTCATCGAGACGCGCCGCCATCGTTTTTCGGTTCCGGTGCGTCACACGACGCAGCACAGCGTGAATGTGTTCAACCTGCTTGAAGGCGAGGAGGCGGTCGTCGAGAGCCCGAGCGGCGCCTTCGAGCCGTTTGTCGTCCATTATGCCGAGACGTTCATCGTGCCGGCCGGCGTGGGCGAGTATACGATTCGCCCTTACGGGAAGTCGGAGGGGAGCACGTGCGTCACCATAAAGGCCTATGTGCGCATCTGATACCGTCCCGAATAGCCGAAACAATGAACCGGAAAGACTTTCAATACCATGTATGAATCAGACAAACGGGTCGTACTGACCCTGGATGCCGGCGGCACGAACTTCGTCTTCTCGGCCCTCCGTTCCAACCGTCAGGTCGTCGCGCCGATTCCGCTGCATGCCGAGCCCGACAATCTGGACCGGTGCCTCGAGGTGCTGGTCCGGGGCTTCGAACGGGTATCGTCGCAGCTTGGCGAGCGTCCCGTCGCCATCAGCTTCGCATTTCCCGGCCCGGCGGACTATGCGAACGGCATCATCGGGGACCTGCCCAATTTTCCGGCCTTTCGGGGCGGAGTGGCGTTGGGCCCCTACCTGTCCCGGCACTTCGGGCTTCCGGTGTTCATGGAGAACGACGGAAACCTCTTTGCGCTGGGCGAGGCTCTTTCGGGAGCGCTGACGGAGGTGAACGAAGCGCTGCGGGCGTCGGGCAGTCTGCGGACCTACCGGAACCTGCTGGGCATAACGCTCGGTACGGGATTCGGCGCGGGCGTCGTCATCGACGGACGGCTGCTCACGGGCGACAACGGTTGCGGCGGGGACGTGTGGCTGCTGCGCAACCGGAAATACCCCGAACTGCTGGCCGAGGAGAGCGTCAGCATCCGGGCCGTGAAGCGGGTCTATGCCGAATGCGGAGGTGCTGCGGATGGGAACTTGACGCCGAAGGATATTTTCGACATTGCGGAGGGTGTGAGAGCCGGTAACCGCGATGCGGCCATCGCCTCGTTCCGGGAGCTGGGGATGATGGCCGGAGCCGGCATCACGGCGGCGCTGAACATCGTCGACGGCATCGTCGTCGTAGGCGGCGGCCTGGCAGGAGCTGCGAAATACATCCTTCCCGGCCTGCTGGGGGAGATGCGCTCGCGATTGTCGACATTCGGGGGCGCCAGCTTCCCGGCGCTGCAGATGGAGGTCTATGACTGGGATACCCCCGGCGAGCGGCTCCGTTTTCTGGATTCGGACGACGGGACGGTCTCCGTTCCCGGTACGGAAGCCCGGGTGCCGTGGCGCCGGACAAAGAAGACGGCGGTGCTGTGCTCCCGCCTGGGCGCCAGCCAGGCCATCATGTGCGGCGCCTATGCCCTGGCTCTCTCGCGGCTCGATGCGGAAAACGCCTCAACTTCAGTATAGCAACCTATGAAAAAAGTCAACATCGCCGGAATCATCCCTGTCCTTGCGGCATTCTTCGTGATGGGGTTCTGTGACATTGTCGGCATTACGTCCGATTACGTGCAGCGGACCTTCGGCTGGTCTTCGACCATGACCGGCTTCGTCCCTTCGATGGTATTCATCTGGTTCCTCTTTCTCGGAATCCCCGTCGGCAACCTCATGAACCGCTGGGGCCGCAAGCGCACGGTCCTGCTGGGTATGGCGGTGACGGTCGTCGGGATGTTCCTGCCTCTGGTCTCGTTCTCGGGCGCGGCCTGCATTGCAGCCTACGTATTGCTCGGCATGGGCAATGCCGTGTTGCAGGTCTCGCTCAACCCGCTGCTGGGCAATCTGGTGCGCGACGGCAGGATTCTGGCGAGCTGTATGACGGCCGGCCAGGTAATCAAGGCCATATCGTCGCTCGTCGGACCTGAAATCGTATTGCTGGCGGTGCTCCGCTTCGGCCCCGGGCAGTGGTACTGCTGTTTCCCGATTCTGGGACTCGTCACCCTGCTTTTCGCACTTTGGCTGCTGGCGACCCCCATCGCACGCGAGACCACCTCGACGAACCGGCTCTCCTTTGCGGCTTCGCTGTCGCTGCTGAGAAACCGCAGGATTCTGCTCCTCTTTCTGGGTATTTTCTTTGTCGTGGGAGTGGATGTCTCCATCAACTACATCGGTTCGAAACTGATGGTTGCCCGGTTCGACTGGCCGCTGGAGCGCGCCAAATTCGTGCCGCAGGTCTACTTCCTGTGCCGTACGGCCGGAGCGCTCATCGGAACGCTGCTCCTGGCCCGCATCCCGGCCCTGTCCTATTACCGGATACACATCGTTGCCAGCCTCGTCCCGATGGCCGGGCTGATTTTCTGGACGCAGAACCCTACGGCGAACCTCGTCTGTGTGGGCGCCGTCGGTTTTCTGGTCTCCTCCATCTTCTCGGTCATCTATTCGCTGGCCTTCGAGCAGGAGCCCGCGCGGATGAACGAGATTTCGGGACTGATGATTACGGCGGTGGCCGGCGGCGGGGTGGTTACGCCGGTCATCGGGTATGCAATCGACCGCAGCGGCGTAACGGGCGGTCTGGTTGTCATTCTGCTCTGCCTGCTCTACCTTGTCTTTTGCGCCTTTGCGGTCGGCCGCGGGACGCATACGGCGTCGGGGGCAGGGCGCTCCTGACGCTCCTCGGGGAGCGTCGGTCATGCAGACCGAAACGCCCGGCCGCATCACTATCGATGCGGCCGGGCGGCTTATGTGTGGCGGCGCAGGTTCAGCGCTCCGCCGAGAGCGTCAGGGTCACGTCGCCCGACCCGCCCAGCAGGTTCAGCATCCCGTCGCGCGTATCCACCCCGTCCACTTTGCCCAGCGGGGTGTAGCTCCACGTGTTCGAACCGTAGAAGAGGACCAGCATGTTGCCTTGGTAGAGCACCAGAACACCCGGCGAGGTTGTGATTCGGGTGTCGTTGCGCGGCAGCGAGAAGCCCAGACTGCCTACCTTCTCCATGTTGCCGTAGTCGTTCATGAGGAGCGTGACATCGCCCGAGGCCAGACGGCCCTTCAGCGCTTCGGTGGCGGCGTTTTGCTCCAGGGTGACCGTAAAGGTGCTGCCGCCCTGCACGGTTATCCGGATGGTGTTGTCTTGCATGGTGGAATCGTTGTTGTCGTCGTCGGTGGAATCGTTGTCGTCATCGGTGTAATCTTCGTCATCGCCGACATCCGTGTCGGGTTGTTCCGACGGAGGCGGTGCAATCGTCGGGTCGTCGGCCGGCGAACATGCCGCCGCCGTCGCCAGGACAAGAGCCGCAAGGGGTATGAGCCACAATGTTTTCATATCGACCGGTTCGTTAGGTTGTTCATGACAAAGATACCGCTCTCCGTCGAGTCGCGGCATATCCGAATTACCGGGATGCAGACCTCGATTACGGTTTGCCGCGCTCTCTCCGCGGTGAGGCCAGGGCTGCGCGGCCGGGAAACGTCCGTGCGGGGAGGGAAACGTCCGTGCGGGGAGGGAAAACCGTCCGTGTGGGGAGGGGAGGGGAACGTCCGTGCGGGTCCGTGCGAAGCCGGTCGCCCCGGGAGCCGGCGGCGGGGCTTGCCGCCGGGAGGGCGGGGGAGTGCGCATCCCCGGGCCGTGCGGCCGAAGGGCCGGGAGGGGGCAAAACGCAAACGGGTGGGAACGTCCCACCCGTTTGGGCCTGTTGCACAAGGGGCCTCCGGCTCCCTTTACAGCTGTTCGGTCAGTTGCGGCGGCAATGTCGGCATGGCCCCTTTCTGCGTGCAGACATAGGCGGATGTCCGTACCGCGAGCGAATGGGCCTCCGCGACGCTCTTGCCTTTCAGGATGGACGAGATGAACGCAGCGGTGAAACTGTCGCCGGCGCCTACCGTATCGGCTACCTCGACCTTGGGGGTGGGCAGGAAGGAGATGTTGCCGGGCGTGAACACGTAGCTGCCGTTGATTCCGCAGGTGAGTATGAGCATCTTCAGGTTGTACTTGCCGAGCAGTATCCAGCACTTGTCCTGGAGGTCGATGCCCGGGTATCCGAACATGCGGCTTACCTGAATCAGCTCCTCGTCGTTAATCTTCAGAATATTGCAGCGCTTCATCGAGTCGCAGAGAATATCCTTGTTGTAGAATCCCTGCCGGAGATTGACGTCGAAGACCACCAGCGTGTCGTCGCTCTGGGGCATGTTGTCGAGAAACCGGTGGATGGTGTCGCGCGACACGACGCTGCGCTGCGCCAGCGAGCCGAAGCAGAAGGCCTTCGTCCTGCGGGCGAGCTCCTCGAGCTGCGGGGTATAGGGGATGTTGTCCCACGCCACGTTCTCCTTGATTTCGTATTGGGGGACTCCGGCCTGGTCGATGCTGACCAGCACGGTTCCCGTCGCGTAGGGCACCGTGGCGATGCGGTGGTTGAGCCCCTTGGCGGTGAAGTTGTCGAGTATCTCACGTCCCAAGGCGTCGTCGCCGACGGCGCTCACCACGCAACTCGGCAGTCCGAACTGGGAAACATGGTAGGCGAAATTGGCCGGAGCTCCGCCAATCTTTTTGCCCTCGGGCAGCATGTCCCACAGGGCTTCACCCATTCCTACAACGATGTCATTCGTGTTCATCGAATCGGTATTTATTGGTTGATTAATCATATTTTCCGTATTCTCAGCGTATAATAGAGCAGGTAGACGACGCCGACGGTCATGACGGCCACCGCTCCGCTCTGTCCGACGGCATCCGCGGCATAACCCATCGCCAGCGGGAAGACGGTGCCTCCGAAGAGGCCCATAATCATGAGTCCCGATACTTCGTTTTTCTCTTTGGGCGCATAGACAAGCGCCTGGGAGAATATGACGGAGAAGATATTCGAGTTCCCGAATCCAATCAGTCCGATTCCCGCATACAACGGCGTGAGGGTGTCGCAGAGGAACAGGATGCCCATGCCGGCCAGCATCATGAATACGCTGATGGCGAAAAACAGTTTGGGGGAGATGGCCCGCAGGATGAAGGCTCCGAGGAAACAGCCGGCCGTGCGGAAGATGAAGTAGATTCCGGTGGCAAAGCCGGCGTCTTCGAGGGGAAGCCCCAGCCGCTCGATGATGATTTTGGGCGCCGTCGTGTTGGTGCCTACGTCAATCCCGACGTGGCACATGATTCCGAGAAAGCAGAGCAGGATAAACGGACGGCCGAGCAGCTTCAGGCAACCGCCCATGCTGGAGGCCTTGTCCGGCTGGTCCTCCTCGATGGGCGTCGCCGCCAGGAGCGAGATGGCCATCAGACAGATGACGGCATAGATTACGAACAGACTCCTCCAGCCCAGGCCGAACGTCGGGAAGAGGGTGGTTGCTCCCCATGCGGCGATGATTGGAGCCAGGAAGGAGGCGATTGCCTTGACGAACTGCCCGAAGGTGAGCGTCGAAGCCAGTTTCTGGCTGTTGATGAGGTTCGTCACCAGGGGATTCAGCGAGGTTTGCATGACGGCGTTTCCGATGCCGAGCAGCGAGAACGAGGCCAGCATGACCGGATAGCTGTCGCCGAATGCCGGGATGAGCAGCGAGACCGCAGTCACCACAAGGCTGATGAGCACCGTGTTCTTACGGCCGATTTTGTTCATCAGCATGCCGGTCGGCACGGAGAAAATCAGGAACCAGAAGAAGACGAGCGAGGGGAAGAGGTTCGCCTGCGCGTCGGTGAGCCCCAAATCCTTCTGTACGTAGTTCGATGCCGTACCCACGAGGTCGACGAATCCCATGGCGAAGAAGCAGAGCATCACCGGGAGTATCTGAAGCAGGAACGACTTGCGGTTGGTGATAAGCGATTGAGCCATAGCTATGATGTTTTTTACGGTTTAGAATGTTTTCAAAGAGTGGATATCGATGTTCGGGATGAACTTACTCGTCCCGGATGCGGATGAATGTGTCTTGAATGTTGCAAAGGTAACAACATACCAGGGGAATGCTATAAAAACATGCATTCTGAGGTTGTCGATATCGGCTTCTCGGCTCCGATATGCAAAATAAAAAGGGAAGAACCTTTTGGTTTCTTCCCTCTTGTTTTGGAGCGGAAAACGGATTTCCGACCCATGCATATTCCTCGTTCACAATCAGCGCATTACAAGAAATATTTCCCACAAAGGTCACTCCCGCGATGCGGTCATCATGCACTCGTTTGCATCCCAATGCTTTCGACAAAGATAAGAATTATTTTCACACAATTCAAGAACGCTATTCAAGCTGTTTTCTGTATACAGAATCCAGTGTATTTCCATCCTTGTCTTTCCACAAAATCCATCCATTTGAGGATCGACCCATACAGAAATCGGAGGCAGTACTGGGACTGGAGAAAGTCTTGTCGGAATCCATTGTCCAAACGCCCTTGTCGAAGGTTGCATATTCGCGAACCATCTTTTCCCGCTTTTCTTTCCAAGAGAAAGACGGCGTGCAATCATTGGCAACCACACTCCCTGCAAGCACCGTAAAGCCGGACGAATTATAGAATCCTTTTGCATCGCATCCACGACCTTTGGCATAGAACAGATGTTCCTCCTTGGGCCGGGATATTTCGAAGATATTACAGCCTATAAACGATGCCAGGAACTTGATGTCCTCAAAAAATTCATCCATCGCGTCCCGTTGATGTTCGGGGAGGTTAGGTGCTTTGGGAATTTGTTTGTTCTCGTTCAACACGAACGAGTTCGACTGCTTGGCTTCAGCAATCGCGCGATATTCCAGATATTGCACGTCGGCTTTGGTCATGTCCTCGTCTTTCGAAACAAAAACAAGCGCTTTCTGCCAAAATGCTTTTTTACTATCGTGGTCTTTTACACGCTCCTTAAAGTTTTCGGTCTCTCCAATATAAGCTTGCGGCTTCGTTGCCTCATCCTCGCCGATCAGAATATAGAACGCCGGCTTGTGCAACTTCTCCTGCACATTCAGATAGGCCAGATTCGAGCGCGGGATCACAAACATCTGGCAAATCTTGTTGCTGATGAAAGAGTATTGCGTACCCTTCGGATCGCCGTCAATGAGGTATGTAGTTACCGTTTTTCCCATAATTATACTCCATAATGTTTTTCTAATCGGTCAACTAACCCATCAACCAGTTGTTTATAGTCCTTAAACCGCAACTGAGATAGATTTCTCAAATTGAACCCTACAAATTTATCAACATCTTTCCTCTCCTTATTGTGATCAGTGTCTTCTTTGTACAACAATATCATATTAGGTATCATATTATGAGATTCTGCAACGCCCATTGCATAACCAATTTCATGATAAACGTTGATATTGGAACTACTCAAATCTGCAATGATTAAACTACATGATTTAATAGCCTCCAATATCCGATCTTGTATGGAAAAGGTACTTGATTCAACGGTCCGATCAATACGAATAGGAGTTGCATTTAGACGAATACTTTTATGCTTTTCATTGAACCTCTCTATAGCTCGTGTTATTTTTTCATAGATTAATTCGCTTTGGGAATCTCCAAATTGCATTGATATGAAGATTTCATTTTTCTTTGCTTGATAGATTTGTTCAAACATCATGATAAGATTGGCTGCAGAATCTTTGGACAAATCATCTGGAGTAGTTATTTTATTAATACCATTACGTTCTGCCCAATCGATAAATGACTGCAGTTGCATCTTATCTAAAATTGCATAATACACAAGAGCACACAAAAATGCAATGTTTCCAAGAGCTTTTTGATCGAAGGATCTATATACCCCTATTAAAGACGTAAGGGCTTCTGATATTATAGATGTATTCTCACAACCTTTTAGATAATGTCGAAGATTTGTCGCTTTATATTTTAGATGAGCTATTTTATACTCCAAATCTCTTCGATCATTCTGTTTAATCTTCAATTCCTTCTGAAGCTGGTTTATCTCTATTTTTAGTTTTTTGTATGATGACATCTTCTCAAAATCTCCTTGACTTAATTCGAAGTTTTGGATCTCATCACATTTTGCATTTACATCCCTATCTAGGGCATTTATCTCATTTTCGATATTTAAAATATTCTTTCTTGTTTGCTTTAATTCAAGTACGCATTCTTTCCTTTGTGGATAAAGAATTCCCTTTTGAAAGAGAAGTAATCTAGCAATAAATAAACACGTTGTCCTATAATAGGATTTTGAGATGTCATCTACAACAGATAACCATGGAATGGAATTAAACTGTCCGGTTTTAACAACCTCTATTAGGCCTAAAGCTAAAGGATATTCACTTCCTAATGATTCTTTATTATCGAAAGCGTTAATACCATGAATAATTCTCAGACTTGCTTCTTGTCGTAATGGAAGCTGTTTGAAATTGATATTGTGGAATATACCTGCTTCAAACTTATCTCCAAATTCTTTTTCCGAGAATATAACAGTAAACGGGACGATCAATTTTTTAAGTTCTTCTTTGTCCGCTTGTGTTTCTTTCCAAAGATCTTCATTGCTTTCATCAAATATCTCAAGCCGATGGTTTCCGTCAACTCTGACGAGATCAGTATTCGTACTTTTGGTCAAATTAGCATGACGAGCCCTATATCCTTCATACGGGAGCCGCTCGATTAAAACTTTCAATCCGGGAACAAATTGAGCATCATCCCGATCTACGGCGTTGTCTATGCCAATATTTTTAGCGAACTCAGTATAATTTTCAACACGACAAGCTAATGTTATCTCTGGAAAATATTTATACTCACCGGATGCCAAGAACTGAATGATGCTTTTTTTGTGTTCTTTGTCTGCGTTTCGCTGGTAAGATTCAGGTCTGTGGGATATTTGGGCTAAATCTTTTATCGCCGCAAACCCCCTTAATACGACATAGTGATCGAATGTCTTATATATAATTCCTTCTAGTTTTGCCATACTACAAGCTTATTTTATAGTCATTCCGTAAAATGGCCTGAATTTCCAAGATAATATTTATTTGACTGTTGAAACTGTCTGCAAGTGATAATAAAAGCTCTTTTAACTCCTGTTTCGAATTTCCTGTGTTTTCACTATCAGACTCTGCTGATTGTATCCTGATTACGAGAGTAGCTATTTTATTTATACGGTCATTTATTTCGTCTATCGACTCAGAAGATTTATACTTTTGTTCAACCTTTGAAAAATCATAATATAAATAAATCGGGTTTAACCGAGATGGAGCTTCTTTGAACAACTTATCGGAATGCTGACATGCAATATACAATCTGGCCATAGCATAGTTTTCACGACCTTCTTGATATGCAGTACAACTCATTTGTAACATCTTGTAATTGTCCAAAGCTTCTTGATACCAGCTCATGGCATTCTCAACTACACTGGTCTTGCGCTCAAAAATCAATTTGAATAATTCTCTTTCAAATTTCCTTTTTTCTTGGCAAGCGTCTATTATTTTAGTGATAATCAGCGTTATTAAAGAACTTCCTAATCCAACTGCCGCCGTTACACCAATTATAGTAAGATTGTCCATATTATCCTAATATCATTTTTTCTATTGTTGCTTTTGCTTTGTCTATAATTAAAGAGCCTTCATTTTTAATAGCATCAGCTTTCACACGTATCTCATGAATTTCTTTGGCAATGGCAGTTTGCACCTCTATCTTTTCGGGAATAGGAATTAATATCAAGGCTATTTCTTCCAAATTAATATTAGCTCGAGCAACGGGCCGTTTGAGCCTATCTAAATTCAATTGTCCAATTGATGATTTAATCAATTCCTTTACATATTCGGGATCATAACCATCTTTCAGTCGCACTAAAGCAATTGCTTGATTTATATTTGCTTCTTTTTCGGAGTGATAGATACCTACTTGCCCAATCGTAGCTCCGACAATAGCAATCATAATGTCATTGTCATAAACTTTAGAGGATTTCATTTGCTTATTATGAACCTCTGGTTTAATATAGAGCAACTCTTCGAAATTGATATTCCCATTAATATCAATATCGCCGCTTCTAATAAATGCTATTCCATTTTGGGAATCGGTATATGCATCACCTCCTGCTTTAGGAGTAATACCGCTTGTGATCAAGACCGAGATATCACCAAGTTTCTTTAACGGATATTTCGATTTGGCTAATTCTGCAAATGCTTTCTCAAAATATGGGTTATGAAAATATGGGTCATATCTTTGTCCTATCAATTTTGATATAGGGGTAAAATATTTTGTTTCCGAGAAATTAATTTTTTCTGGCAGTTTAATTCCTAAATGTTGAGTTACTATATTATCAATACTTTCTAATAATTCTTTTGCCTCTTTATCCTTTTGTAATTTCGCATTTTGGGCAGCAGTATAGATATCAACTAATTTTTGTTGGGTTTCTATTGGCGGAAGGGGGATTTGTAATCCGCCGTACTCTTCTGCATTTATATTTGGTTGTCCAGTAGTTCGTTGTGTAGCTTTGACCCAATCTTTAAATATAGTCAACTGGGTATATATGAAAAAATAATCTGGATTTATCCTTTCTTCATCTACGATAAAACGAATCATGTATCCCGCGAAAAAGCAGGGATAACTGATACGATCTGATTTGTGGATATATGATTTTCCAACAGTGTTGCCACTTCTCGCTATGAGAATATCATTATTATTAAGAATATATTTACCATTAATAGTCTTGGCTGTAACTCCTATATCATCTGATAATTCACCATTTTCAGTTATATCTGTAATTCGAATATATCTAGCTACATCTAAACTTTCGCGGATGACACCAGCCTCAGCAGCACCATATTGAGGTTTATATTTTAATAATCGAGATAAAGTAATCGTTGGATAATGAAAGTTGAGCGTATTGTATTTATACAATACGTATGAAAAATCGTATCTGTTACCAAGTACTTCCTTAATATGGATATTGTATAAATTCATTTTATTGGGCGTTCAGAATAAATTGATAAATCTTAGAAGCAACTTCAGGAAGTTCTGTTCCAGCTATCTTTTTCCCGGTAGCGTCATATCCTATATTATTAACTTCTACCATTAATACCTCATAGTTGTCGGAATACTTAAAGATACGTTCTTTATATAATTCAAGCATCCGCTCTGCCCGTTGCTCCTTATCCAGCCCTTTCTCTTCGCGGACAAGTGCCTTAACATCACTTAATGTCTGCTCGAATTTTTGAGTCAGTTTTTTGGGATGTTTTTTCAAGAACAGAACAGATGATTTTACCCCGGCCTTGACATGGGCAAAGGTGTGTTGCGGCAATGATACAACAGCCAAGATTCGGAACTTTTCAATCAACCAGTCTCGCACGTATTGGCTCGACGAATTGGTCAAGATTCCATCTGGAACAACAATCGCAAGATAGCCGTTCTCCTCGTTCAAATATTTATAGCATCTCTCCAAAAACAGCACTTCGGTACTTTGCGAGGCCCGCCACTTGTTTTTGTTATTATCGTCAGCGATTCGATCCTTAATCTCCGTAAACCCAAGATTTTTCTCGAACAGTTCATACTCCTTGTAATATCCGACCTCATCCGCTTTTATCGTCGAACCGAAGGGGGGATTAGTCATTATCAGATCGAAAGTCCCATCCTGGAAATTGAGATTGCGATTCTCAATTTCCAAAGTACGGTTGTTTTTCAATCCATCATTGGTGATGATGTTGGTATGACCATCGTCATGAATAATCATGTTCATCTTCGCTACGCGCGAAATTTGCTCATTGATTTCAATACCGAACAAATGCTTCTCGGCAAATACATGCCAATAGTCTCGCCATGAGGCACTGCCAATTTCATCACTAAAAATTTCATTGGCATCGTCCCGTACGGCTTTTAATGCGTGCAACAGGAATCCTCCGCTTCCGCATGACGTATCGAGTATTTTCCAGTCTTTATTAACCCCGATGGCAGATACAATAAACTCAACAATCGGCTTGGGTGTAAAAAACTGGCCGAAATCACCGCGGAAAAATTCTCCCATAAAACTCTGGAATGCCAAACCTTTGGCATCGAGGTCTGTTTTGGAAAGATTTATATCCTGAAGGTATTGAACAACCGTATAAATTTTATGCTTGTCCAATTTAATATCATCCTTAAACACTTCGGGATCTTTCTTTCGCCCATGCTCGTAAAGATCGCGTATACGAGCTTCAAGCTCGACTTTTGCTTTGTTGTTTTGAGGATCCTCCGGATAATGTATTATCTGAAAGTTATACGGTTGCCCTTTGCTTTTAGGATCGTTATCTCGCCAGCGTTCATCCCATATCTTACAAAAGATGAGTTTATCCAACTCGTCAAAAGCCGTCGTTGGAGCCAATGCCCCACCTCCCCATAATGCATCATGAGCCGATTTAAACTTTTGAATCAATTCACCCTGCGTTCCTTGAGGGGGTTCGGTAACACCTTTGATATACTTGAAGCGTTTGACTTCTTCTCCTCGTTTTGGAATTTCACTAATACTGATCCGGGAAACAGGAGAGATGTTTGTTATTTCAAAATATTCATCTTTGATTCCAGATGTAACCCAAACATATCGAGCAGCAGATGCATGAGCGTAACTATATGCTTGATCTACCGCAACCTGAAATTGTCGTTCATTGATATTCTCCTCCTTACATTCAACAACAATTAAAATCTTCCCGTGAGAGTCATTATACACAAGGATATCCGCCTCTCGAGTCTCTGACCCAATTTGCACGGATTCATTAACCGAAATATTTGAGGCCGGGTAATTGTAATCGTAGATTAATTTCAGATATGTTTCCGCCTGGACAAACTCCTCGGGGTTTTGCAGGCGGCGTTTTGTCTGATTTTTACAATTATAACGAATTATTGAGTTACCTTCATTGATGATAATATACTTATCCTTAATCCCTTTTTGAAAAAGATCAGAAGCCAGTAACTCGTTTATTTCGTCTTGCGTCTTAGCCATATACTTATGATATTTAATTTTTACTATCTATTAAATCTTTGGGATCAACTTGAAGGATGCGTGCAATCTCGAAAAGTTGTTCGAGACTCGGCTGACGTCTATTACAAACATAGGCATTGACAATGCTGAAACTCTTACCGAGTTTTTCGGCTAACCATGTTTGTTTTATTCCCTTTTCTTCAAGGACCTCTTTTATCCGATTCATGTGTTGTGTCATACTAATCGCATGATATTTTCCATAAAGATATGAAAAAATCCGCGATATAAAAATGAACCTATCACAGATTCTTTGAATCCAATCGTTATTTTATGTAATTTTCTACACTCCGCCATCCCTTTTCCACCCGATAGCGACCAGCCCCGGACTTGGCGGCGATGGATGCAAGGCCGTCCCCGTGGGACGCTCCGTACAGCCTTGCAGCCGATGCCGGCAAGTCGGATCTTTGCGGACGGGTGGAAAGGAAAGATCGTTCGCCCATGAGTTGCGACATTTTCCCCGTTACCGGATCGGGCCGCGCGACTTCTTCTTCGGGGTGATAAAGCGGCGTGGCCGGTCCTGCTGTCGTTCGGTTTGGGCAGAACGTGGTTCGCGGGGATCGTCCCAACTCTCCCGGTAGGTCGTATCCGATGCCTTCTCCTTCCACAGGTAGGGACGTGCCGTCGTATCTCCCCACCATTTCACCAGCGCCCGCACAACATATCCCGCTTCGATCCGGTCCCGGTCCATGCGCCGCATCGTGTATTTCCCGTACTCCACCCAGTCCCGTGGATCGTCCCGATAGATCCACGCCATCTGCAGCCGGTCGTCCATCACCACATATCCCTCCGATTGCGTTCCCCGCACGAAGATCGGTTCTCCCTCGCGGAGCATCTCGACCTGCTCCTTGGTTAAGGGCCTGCCCGCAATCGACAGATTCCGATGCGGCACCTCTGGCTGTTGTTGCCGTTGCTTTTCCACCTCCAACTTTTTCAGGATAGCCGAAACCTGCGGACGTTGTTCATCCGTGTAGTTGCGAACCCGCTCGATCATCGCCTGCCGGAAGCGGTTCTGTTCGATCCGTTGCGACAGTCGACCGTAGCTGAACTTACGGTCCACCTGCGAAGCCTTGAACGTATGTCCCTCCAGGGTGAAGGTCACGCCCTGGATCTCCTTCGTCGGATCACCGCCCCGATGAACAAAGGTCGTGGCAACATGTCGTTTGGCAAGTTCTTCAGCAAGTGCTGTCCAGGAAGTGCAAACGGGCAGCAACTCCCGCAGGTGGTCGTAAATACGGTGGCGCAGTTGCTCCGGGCCATGCAGCCGCTCTGTGGAGACCTGCTCCTTGCCGCGCGAGAAGGTCAGCCCGTACTCCTGCTTGAGTTCTTTACAGATACGCATATTGCGCAGGCGCTCGTTGCGGTCCGGGACCAGCGTCGTGTCGTAGCGTACCCGGTTGTAGAGGATATGCACGTGGGGATGTTTCGTAT
>ENA-OVGC01000068-OVGC01000068.1-human-gut-metagenome-genome-assembly--contig:-NODE-68-length-86176-cov-5.285378_pt1 | contig 86176 bp, 102 predicted proteins | sample MGYA00237768_ERZ505415 | MGnify/ENA primary metagenome ERZ505415 (study PRJEB26158, sample SAMN06016382) | human gut metagenome | biome: human gut; feature: ankylosing spondylitis patient; material...
GCGACCACCGAGATCTACACTCTTTCCCTACACGACGCTCTTCCGATCTGGGAAATGAAGTTGGCGACCAGCGCAAAGAAAAGGCTCGCGGAATCGGTCGCCATGTGTCCAGCGTCGCCGATCAATGCCAGAGAATTGGAAATCCATCCGAAAAAGAGTTCCACGGCTGAAAAGCCAAGCGTCAGTGCTACTGCCAGCCCCAAAACCGAAAGTTTGACTTCTTCGCCGCGATGATCGTAGCTACAATCGCCGAGCGAATGGTCGGCGTAATCATTTTTTCCACTCATTTCCATTTTCGTTCGCAGAAAATCGTCCGCAGGCCTGTCGTTTCCATTCGAGTCGGTCGGCAAACATCTTTGTCGTGCGAACTTTAGCCTGTTTTCAGGCTAACAGAGCATTACGAGAACGGAAATTTCCAGGCCACTGCTTGCCACTGGTCAGGCGCTCCTCTCAGTTTCCATCCTGCATCAACCGTTACAAAGCATACAGACGGTCATGTATGCAAGCACCGCCAGAATCAGCATGCCGCCGCTAGCCATCAGCGAAACGCCGTCGACAACCTCTCGAGCCGAAAGCATACGGCCGAGACCGTCGTTGAGAAATCGAGGCATCACAAATCCGAATACGCCCGTGACGGAAGCATAGTCGTCCAATCCGTAACGAGCTGCCTTGCGGGCAACTTCCTCCTTTTGAGTCAAAAACGCACGCAGACCGGCCATGTCGCCGCGATCCTTGAAGCCTTGCACTTCCTCTTCCTGACGATTTTCTTCGCTGGAAGCGTGCACAGCCGCAAACATACCCAAAAAAACAAAAAGGAACGGAAAGACGATCTGGACCAGAAGCGAACGGACAACCTGCAGACCTCGGTTGTATCGCGCCGCCTGCCAACCGCAAACAATCAGAGCCATTGCCAGCACTGCGTTGTAGCCAAGCAACCAACCTTCGTCGGAAATGAAAAGTACCATCGCAATAGGCACACAGGCCGCAGCCAAATGGCCATAACCGGAATAGACCACCAGACCATTCTGTCCGTTCGTTTCAGCAAACTCTCGGGCCGCACGCATCGCCTTCCAGGTCACCACTCCAAGAGAAACCATCAAAGTAAGCAGCACAAGACCTTGCAAAGACAGATGCCAGGTTCGAATATGCGCATGCCAAAACCATTGCCAAAGATCGCAGAGTGCAATCACAAGCAAGGCGGAACTGAAAGCAAAAACGGCGCGCGAGGCAATTCGGGCAACTGTCATGGCATATAGACCTCAGAAGTCAAAATCGCGCGCAGTTTACAAGAAAACAAAAGCAAAAAAGCCCGCTGGCGCACGAGAAAATTCTATGCGCCCTTGCAGGCTTTGTTGCAGGCCGCCCTACAGGGCGGCCCGGATCCAGTCAATAAAAGAAGTTATTCCTTCTTGCTGCCGGTGAGCATCGGAACAACGCTGCCTTCGCCGCCGGTGAGCAGACCGGTCTTGGCATAAGTCTGAAGCTTGGCACGTGTATCCGTGATGTCAAGGTTGCGCATCGTGAGCTGACCGATACGATCCACGGCCGTAAACATCGAGTCGCCCTTTTCCATCGTCAGACGTTCGGGTTCATAGGTGAGATTCGGCGACTGCGTGTCAAGGATCGTGTAGTCGTTGCCTCGGCGCAGTTCAAGGAACACTTCCCCGGTGATGGCACGGGCAACCCAGCGCATGGCGCTTTCGCGCAGCATGATGGCCTGGCTGTCGAACCAGCGGCCCTGATAGAGCAGACGGCCGAGCTTGCGACCGTTGATGTGGTACTGCTCAATCGTGTCTTCGTTGTGGATACCGGAGATCAAACGCTCGTAGGCAATGTGCAGAAGGGCCATACCCGGGGCTTCGTAGATGCCGCGGCTCTTGGCTTCGATGATGCGGTTTTCGATCTGATCGCTCATGCCCAGGCCGTGACGACCGCCAATGCGGTTGGCTTCCATCATCAGTTCGACAGGATCGGCAAATTCTTTGCCATTGAGAGCAACCGGCTGGCCTTCTTCGAAGCGAACGCTCACAGTTTCGGCCGGAATCTGAACGTTTTCGTCCCAGAAAGCGACGCCCATGATCGGTTCAACGATCTTCATGGAAGTGCCGAGGCTTTCCAGATCCTTGGCTTCGTGCGTGGCGCCGAGCATGTTGGAGTCAGTGGAATAAGCCTTTTCAGCCTTCATGCGATATTCGAAACCTTCGGCGTTCAGGAAGGCCGACATTTCCGCGCGACCGCCGAGTTCGGAAATGAACTGGGTATCGAGCCAAGGCTTGTAGATCTTGAGATTGGGGTTGACCAACAGACCATAACGGTAAAAACGTTCGATGTCGTTGCCCTTGTAGGTCGAGCCGTCGCCCCAGATGTCCACACCGTCTTCGCGCATGGCAGCCACAAGCATCGTGCCGGTCACGGCACGACCAATCGGCGTCGTGTTGAAGTAGGTTTGACCGGCGGTTGTGATATGGAAGGCGCCGGACTGGATGGCGGCAATGCCTTCGGCCACGAGCTGAGGACGACAGTCAATCAAACGAGCGGATTCTGCGCCGTACTCCATGGCGCGACGAGGGATGGCTTCGTAGTCGTCCTCGTCAGGCTGACCGAGATTAGCCGTGTATGCGTACGGGAATGCACCCTTATTCTTCATCCAGCGCAGTGCGGCGCTGGTATCAAGGCCGCCCGAGAATGCGATGCCGACTTTCTTGCCGACGGGAACGCTTTGCAGAATCGTCTGAGACATTGTTCACTCTTTAAAACGAAAATTTCCGCCGGACACAAACCACACTTCCGGCGCACGGAATTCTTTGCAAGCGGCCGTCTCCCCCTTCGAAGAGACTTGCCTGCTTCAACCGCTAATTATGGATTACGAAAGCTGCCTTTGTCATTGGACAAGGCAACAAATCAACCGAAAAATTTGAAGAAATCTTCAAGAAGCGTCGCTTTGTCTTTTGGTACGGATTCTTCCGGCACTGATCTCGCCCAAAGCGCTCATCAGTTTCTCAGCCTGTACCTCTGCAGTTTCCACCAAAAGCGTAACGTCAGCGGCGAAATTTCGTTCAAGAATCGCCCCTTGACAGCGCCCGATCACGGAAACTGCGTGCTCATAGAAACGATGCTCCATTTCAACAAGAACTCGAGCCGTTTCAATACGCTCGGTTACGGGTAGAGTTTCAAGCCCTTTTTTTACCATGCCCTGATAGGCATGCACTAGCCCTCCCGTTCCCAGAAGCGTACCGCCGAAATAGCGCGTCACCACGGCAGCGATTTCGCCCACGCCGCAATGAAGCAAAACTGTGAGCATGGGGCGGCCTGCCGTACCTTTAGGTTCTCCGTCGTCACTGCAGCCGGCAAACGCGGTACTGCCGGCCGGCCCCGCCTGAAATGCCCAACAGTTATGCGTTGCGTCCGAATGCTCGGCTCGGATACGGTCAATAAAAGCTTTTGCTTGTTCCGGACCTTGCACGCGAGCTATCGAAACGATGAAACGGCTACGGCGAATCACCTCTTCTTCACGATGAATTTCTCCGGACGCAAGATCAGGAACGTTGTAATTGGACATGAGCGATAAGCGATCAGTTGTTGTCGGTGCCGAATCTTACCTGAGCCGTCTACCGCCCGTTATGCCTCAGATAAGCTTCAGATTTTGCAACCAGGCCTTAAGATCAGCTTCGCAATCGGCCGCTTCGCTTTGCGTACGATGAAAGCCTTCGAGAATCTTTGCTTTCGGACAGTATGTACGGATGTCTTCCCAGGCGCCTTCGGGTGAAGAACTGCCCGAGACCACGAACGGCACGATCGTCTTTCCGTCAAGCGGATAATCCATCAAGAATGTACGCATTGGAATCGAAACGCCACCCCACCAATAAGGTGTGCCGAGGAAAATTGTGTCATACGAAGTCAAATCGGGAATCGTCGTAGCAATTTCTCGACGCGCTCCTTTTTGACGCTCTTCCCGCGCAATGTAGGTCATGTCACTGTAATTAGCTGCATACGGTTGCTCGAGCGCAAGTTCAAGCGTTTCGGCACCTGTCAGTTTGGCCACGCTTTGAGCCAGTCCTTTGATCGTCCCCGTACGCGAATAGAAAATAACAATCGACCTGCCTTTGCCTGCTGCCGCTGCAAAACCTGCCCGGGAAATCGTCGCCAAAGCGGCCGCTGAAACCAGAACCGTTCGTCTCGTCATTGCCATTTTTTCTCCTTACCAAGCCAAAGGCCGTGTTTTGGTGAAAAAAATGATACGAAAAGACAGTTTCGACAGCAGTTAAAACAATGTCAAAGCTTTGCCTGATTCACTCAAACCAGGCAACGGTTACATGGCGGTGTGTTCGGGTAGCGCAGCCCTCGGGATATCCATCGCAATCGTCACGCCGCCGTCAGGATTGGCGTAGCCGCTGATATGCCCGTGGTGACGCTCGGCGATATTGGAACAAATGGACAAGCCCAGCCCCAAACCGCCCGCCTTGCTCGTAACAAGCGGCATCATGAAGCGGTCGACTTCTTCCTGAGTGATCTTGGGACCGTTGTCAATTACCTCAACGCGCCAGTACCGGTCTTCGGCTCTTACACGCACACGGATTTTGGCGTCGCTCAGACCTTCAACGGAATCGGCCGCGTTCTTCAACAGGTTGAGAATCGCAAGCTCAATTTCCCAAGCATCAATGTCTGCCCAAAGAAACGGCTGCAGATCGGCCTCGATTTTGGCACTTGAGCGACGCGAGCGCTCAAACGTACTGATGGCATTGCGCACAATTTCCTGCATATCGGTCAACTCCAGCACCGGCTGCTGCTGTTTGGCGTAGGAGCGTACGCGGTTGACGATTTCACTGGCGCGCGTGCCCTGCATCACGATTTCTTCGAGCGCTTCGGAAAAGACCTTCGGATCGATCGCACCGCGTTTAAGTCGTCTCAAGAGCCCGTTGGCAAAGTTTGTAATGGCGCCCAAAGGTTGCTTTAATTCATGCGCGATCATCGTCGACATCTGGCCAACGATGCCCGTGCGCTCCAGGTGTGCAATGTGGTCGCGGCTGGCAGCGGCTTCGGCTTCGATACGCTTGCGGTCTTCCAAAGCACGATTCAGCAGTGCCGTACGGCGCCGTACCAGCACTGAAAGCGAACCGGCATAAAAAAGCACCAAAAAGACAACGCCCAAAGTAATTGTCACGCCGGCCGACTGCTCGCGAATGAGGGTTGACAGGCGAAACGCCTGCAGATGTTCATAAGGACCAACTTTCAGCGCATAGTAGAGATCGTGAACCGTGCGAACGGAAGCCACGGGGCCCCAGTCCACCCCCGTTGATGCTCCGGTCATCTGCTGCAAAGATGTCATCACGGCACGGCTCAAAAGTGAATCCGTCCCCGAGAGCATGGAAATGATGAAACTCGGATAAAGTTCGCCGGAATGCCGGCAGACGGAATATTCGGTTTCGTTTACGTCGACAAAGGCAAATTCATTTTCATCAATCACTCCGCGCTTTGCGAGCGACTCGAACGAGCAGGTCGGCAACACAGCCAAATCCACTTTCTCCTGCTGCAGCGCACGAAGAATATTGGCTGGATCGGTGCCGTAAAAGCGCGCGTTTTCGGTAATAACGTCCGTGTTCAGCCCGTGCTTTTGAAACTCGCGCAAGGCAATGAGCCATCCGCCGAAACTTGTCGGATAATCAGCCGCAATCCGGCGATTGCGAACGTCTCCGAGACGTCGTATTTCCTTGCTTTGTGCTCGCTTGACGAACAAGACGCCGTCGGCGTATGAAGGGTCGGAGGCCAACACCGGCCACAGACTGGAAAGGCCGATCAGTTGCCCCGTCATCTCAAATGGAATGAAGTTGCCCGCATCCGTCACCGCCATATCAATGGCGCCGTTATTGACGGCCTCAACCAGAATCGGGCGCTCTAAAATGACGAACTCGAGGCTCTTTTCTCCCAAACTGCGAACAAGCTGCATGCGAGTCTGTTCCCATGGGCCTCCGTCGAGATAGTTGGTAAATTCGCTTTGAACGCCAATGCGAGCCGGGCGCGACAATTCATAACCGCTCACCTTCCCGTCTTTGGTGTGCTTGACCTTGACATCAAGCGGCATACTCAGAGGCGAAGGCACCGAGATCGTCACGGTTCGATCCGAGCCGCTCGCACGCGTGCCGTCCGAAGGTACCAAAGAATACGAAGCCGCGGAGGCACCTTGGGAAAAGAAGCCTGCTGCCGAAATTAGGAAAGTCAAAAAAGCGCGTCCGAATCGCATCTGCAATCTTCCTCAGATTCCAGGCATCAAAATGTCGGTGTTGGCACGGCGTATATCGAGCACGCCCACCACTTCGTAAGTACTCACGAGACCGACATCACGACGATGCAAAGTCCTGACGCGCACATTGGCCACCAGAACATCGCCCGACTGCAAATCGAAAATGCCGCTGTCAATCAAAGAAAGGAAATCCTTATCGCCCATCGTCGCCTGAATGTGCTGCAAGCCGTTGTTGAAGAACCATGCCTGTGCGTTGCGGAAGATCGGAGCCTGAAGAGTCAAAGCCATCGTGCGCACTTTTTCAAGCAGCAACACTTCCTGTGGTTCCCCCACGCTAAAAGCGTTAATGTGGCCTGGCTGCAGCACGAAAACGGGTTCCTGTGCATCGCGTTCAGACACATTGATTTCGGCAATCTCGTTGTCGGCAAGCGCATCCACAAGGGCCTTAAGGCCGGCGCGCACCTTACGATTTTTAAAGAGTTCATATGTGGCCTTGTCTACCACGTAACGCTCTTCATGACCAACGTCAATATCAACGTTTTTTCCGGTCAGATAAATTTTTTCGGGCTGGCGACCTCCCAGGCGCAACATCAAAGCAACCAGGCCGTCGCACCATCCCTCGGGCAATGCCGCAAGTTCCTCGGGCGTGCGATTGATCGCCACGAAGCCGAGCGCACGAAGCACCACATCCGGCTGAGGATCGGCATAAAAAGATTCTCCCGCCAATGCAGCACAGTGTGCTTTGCCGGCATCTACACGGAAACCCAAGTCAACTTCAAAGTCTCCTGTGCCGTCACCGGCACGAACATCAATTTCAGGCTCGACAACGCGACCGAAGAGCACTTTGGAAGCCTGCGTCAGAAGCGTGTCGATGCCGATTACGGCATGCGCCACGGCAGGATTAGCAGAAGTAGCCTCACGATGAGGCAATCCCCGAAATTCCAGATTAAATACCGCTAACGTCACTTTGTTTCTCTCCATTGTCCGATCGCCGCCGAGACATTGATAGCCGTTGCATTAGAGAGGCGGCAAGCAAACGTATTTTGCGCGTCAAAGACGCCTTTGATCAATATAATGCCGGAGCGTACTCAACATAATTTCCAGGCTGAGCTTACGCACATCCCGAACAATACACGAAGCCACGCCGGCCACCTGTCTTTTCGACCGACTATCCATGTCCATTTCCGATGATTCTGCCTCCGTTACCGAAGAGAGCCTGTTAGAAGACGTTTTGCCTGCAAAACTTGCGGCTCGTACGCTGCCTGCCTTGACCGAGATGGGCGTGGAAAGCGCTGTGGATCTGTACGAGTGCGTCGCCAATGTCGGCTGCAACTGGTACCGCAACTTTCAGGGCATCAAGCGCGAAGACGCCGTCGAACTCGTCAATTGGCTTGCCGCTCATGCCGAAGACTTGGGCGAAGTCACCGAACGGTTCTGGCCAGGCGGCTGTGCTCCTTCGGACTCAGCACGCAATTTCAGTGATAACTCCCCGCAGGTTCTCTACGGGAACAATGGTACAGATGTCGAAACGACGCACATAAGCGCCCTGTTGGCGGAAAATAACCAAATACTTGCCGCTTTGCCCGAGACGCTTTCGGGGGCGCAAGGCAGCAATCGAGGCTATTCCGACAATTCGCTTGAAGCCGACGACGATCTCTCTGCAGTGCGAGTCTGGCTGCAGGCTAGGGCCGTCAATCCCAATACGCTCTCGCAATACCGCAAAGAAGCTGAACGCTTTCTGCTGTGGTGCACTATGGAACGCGGAAAGGCCTTAAGTTCCATTACGGCGTCAGATGCTGCTCTCTATCCCCGATGGCTCGAAGAACTCGGACGACTCGAGCCCGGAACCTGGCAACAGAAATGGAATTTGCCGCAAACAATCTGGGTCGGTCCTAAAAACGCACCACGACTCTCGGCTCAATGGCGTCCTTTCAACGGTCCGCTTTCGGTGTCAAGCCGCAAGACATCGTTGACGGTCGTGCGTATTCTTTTCGGATTTCTGACAAAAACCGGCTATTTGCGTTCTAACCCATTCGATCAGGTGAGTTCCAAAGTGCGTTATCTGCCCGGAGAAGGCGCTCCAAAAGCCTTTGCCGACCGATCACTTACACCGCGCCAATGGAAGGCCGTGCTTGAACATCTGGAAAAGATGCCCGATGGCGAAGCCAAACTGAGAATCCGCATTGTTTTGTCGCTCGGAAAAGGGCTCGGGATGCGCGCCTCCGAAATGATTCACTGTCGCGCCGACTGGATTGCCGTACGGCGAATCGGCGATGAAGATCTCACAGTTATTGAAATCGTAGGCAAGGGGGATAAGGTCAGACGCTTACCTCTGGCCCAGGAAACGCTCGATGACATCAATGCCTACTTTACGTTGCGCAACCTCCCCGACGTCACATCGGCCGATCCTGCCACTCCTCTTTTGTCCTCCATTCGCCGAAAAAAAAGCGAGGCACCTCAATCCGACGGCATCTCGCGCTCAGGACTCTACCGTGTGCTGTGCGACTTTTTTGAAGCGGCGGCAGCCGAAGTACAGGAACGCTCTGCGGCCGATGCTGCCAAACTGCGAGCCGGTTCCACTCACTGGCTGCGCCATACGTTTGCCACCAATGCCCTGAAAACCATGGACATAAACCTCGTGCAAAACGCTATGGGGCACGCATCGATCGGCACCACAAGCCGTTATCTGACACCCGAGGAATCGCAGATCGCCCAAGCCATGAAAAAACTGCCGGCCCTGTGAGGCCGGCCTGTATCGTCAACTGTTCTTTTTCATGAGGTCGGCCAAACCTGCAAACGGATTGACGCGCTCAGGAATCTCATCTTCATCCTGGCTCTGAAGGCTCTCGGGGTCCGGCTCACAATCTTCGTGTGCAGGAAAAAGATCGAGCGACAAAATGAGTTCTTCTTCCACCCAATGAGCCACATCGAACTTAGTGGAACCTACCACGATTTCGTCATCGCCGTCTTCTTCAATGGGCAGGCGATTGGCCTCGTCTTCAGTTTTCGTGAAGAGAAACGGTACTTCCTTGACGATTTCAATCTCCAGCGATTTGCCGCAACGCGCGCAATCCGTCGTCAGTTTGGCATCGATCGTCAACAGAGCGCTCGCCAGTCGGCGGCGCAGACCTGTACCAGTAGCCTTCCAATGGATATCGGCCTTGGGTGTTTCGCTCTTGAGCATCTCCTTTAAATCCGGCAAATCGTCGATAGTAAGGTGTCCCTTTTCTTCGGCTTTCGCCCTGGAAAGCTCAAAAATGTCGATGTATTTCATTTGTCAAAAAAAATTTGATGGGAAAAAACTGCAAGCTCGATACAATTCGTCGCATGACAGCGAATCTTAACCTTATTCTTGCCTCCACCTCGCGCTACCGCCGCGAGCTCCTTGAACGTTTGGGCTATCCGTTTACAACGAAAGCCTCGAGTGTCGATGAAACTCCGCTTGAAGGTGAAACACCCGAACAGCTTGCGCTTCGTCTGGCAATTGCCAAAGCGCGTGCTGTTGCCAAAGACAATCCTGGTTGCGTTGTGATCGGCTCCGATCAGGTCTGCGCGCTCGGCAACAAAGCGCTCGGCAAGCCCCACAACTACGAAGGCGCCGTGCGTCAACTCACCGACATGCAGGGAAAAACCCTTGTATTTCACACCGCCGTATGTGTGATCGGCGCCGACGGCAGCGAACAGACCTGTGTGAGCGACACCCGCATCGAAATGCGCGCGCTCTCGGCTAAGGCGATTGCCGCATACGTCCGCCGCGAAGAACCCTACGATTGTGCCGGCAGCGCCAAAATTGAAAAGCTCGGCATTGCGCTCATGAAATCCGTTTCTTCGGACGACCCCACGAGCCTTATCGGTCTGCCGCTGATGCGCGTCACCGACATGCTGCTCAAGGCCGGCATCGAAGTAATCGACGGTTTGGGAGAATAACGGTGGCTCAAGGCCGTCTATACCTGATTCCCGTGCCGATCACCGAAGGCGACCCGGCCGAGACCTTGCCGCTTTCGACGCTTACGGCCGCCCGCAACTGCAAGCGTTTTCTGGCTGAAAACGCCAAGAGCGCCCGCTCGTTTCTGAAGTCCTGCGGACACCCGGTGGCAATTGCCGAACTCGAGATCATAGAAATCGGTCATGAGCCGGACCCGGCTAAATTTTCCGAATGGCTCTCCCCCGTCAAAGACGGCACCGATACGGCGATCGTGTCCGAATCAGGGTGTCCGGCTGTTGCCGACCCCGGCGCGGGACTGGTCAAATTCGCTCAAACCCTGGGGCTTGAGGTCGTCCCCTTCGTGGGGCCCTCCTCAATTCTGCTCACGCTGATGGCCAGCGGCATGAACGGGCAGCGCTTTCGCTTTCTGGGCTACTTGCCCGTGCATGAAGACGAGCGCCGTCAAGCCATTCTTTCACTTGAAAAGGAAAGCCGCACCACGGGAGAAACAGAGCTTTTTATTGAAACGCCATACCGCAACAACCGAATTCTTGAGGCTCTCGCGACCACATTGGCTGCCGACACCCGCATCACGGCGGCAACCGACGTTACGGGCCGCGAAGAGCGAATCGAAACGCTTACCGCGCGCGAATGGCAGCAAAAAGGCTATGAATTGCCCAAGCTGCCTACGGTGTTTGCCGTGCAGGCCACTTTTGTGAAAGTCCTCAAGAGCGCAGGGCACAAAAAGACGCCGCACAAGCCGGTAAAGGCTTACACAGCCCGCCACCCCGCCAAGCGCTGAGCATTACGCGCTTTGGCTTTCCTCGTAGAGATACGAGAGGCTCAGGGCGCGAATCAATTCCTTGACGTCAGAGACGTACGCCACGGCCGGATACGACTGAAGTTCCGGTAGGCGTGCGGCACCCCAGGTTACGGCAACCGCGTCGCATCGCGCGTTTTGTGCGAGCTGCAGATCGTGAATCGAGTCGCCGATCATCACCATCTCGCGCACGTCCACTCCCGTTTCGTCCGATAGTTTTTCCAACATTGCCGGGTTGGGTTTCGGGAAACTTTCGTCTGCGGTAACCGTCGCTTCAAAGTATTTCTCTAAGCCCGTGCGTTCAAACACGCGAATAAGCCCCGCCCGAGACTTGCCGGTTGCTACTGCAAGACGAAGGCCATTCTTCGTCATGCGGTCAAAGAGATCCTCCAAACCCGCCATGACGTCAACCTGAGCCTCGCGCTGCAAATACCAGTTGCGGTACGCAGTCAGAAAATCGTCGAGCTGCTCGTATCGGAATCCGGGCGCCACTCTGGCAAACGACTCGGCAAAAGGCAGACCGATGGTTTCGCGACATGCATCAAGATCGGGCTGCGGATAACCAAGCGTCACGCAGGCCTGCTGCATGCCGCGGGCAATGAGCCCGGTCGTATCCATCACGGTGCCGTCCCAATCGAAGACGTAGAGCTGATAGCTTTTGGACTGCATGGTCATTGCCGGTCGTTCAAGTTGTCGATCAAGGCTTTGAGCGAGGCCTCAAGCGGCGCAATCACCACCATAGGTTCCTTCGTCACCGGATGCGTGAACTTGAGCCGCTCGGCGTGAAGGAAAAGGCGCCCGAAGGGAAGCCCGAGCGCCCCCTTTCTCACCGCTTCGTTAAATGCATAGTCGCCGTATTTGGCGTCGCCCACGAGAGGATGCCCGACGCTTGCGGCATGCACTCGAATCTGGTGCGTGCGACCGGTCTTGAGTTCAGCTTCGAGGTACGAAACGTCACCATAGCGCTTGATGAGCGTAAAGATCGTATGCGAGCGAAGGCCGTTTTCCTCGTCAACGCGCACGCGCCGTTCACCGCTTGCGAGCGTGTATTTGGTGAGCGGCGCACGCACGTGTTCGCGCTGATTGACCCAGTCGCCCTGTACCAGCAGACGGTAACGCTTTTCGATTTCGCCTTGCCGCTGCATTTCGTGCAGACGAACGAGCGCCTTGCGGGTTTTGCAGACGATCAGCACTCCGGAAGTGTCTCGGTCGAGCCGATGCGCCAGCTCCAGAAATTTACATTCGGGACGAGACGCTCTCAAGCGCTCGATCAGACCGAAGGCCACGCCGGAGCCGCCGTGACAGGCCAGTCCGGAAGGTTTGTTCACAATGAGGAGATCTCGGTCTTCACGCAGAATCGGGAGTTCGTCGGCAGCAAGAGGCTTGACGGAAGGAGCCGCCGCTTCAGCCATGATGGCCGTGCGCACCGGCGGAATGCGGATTTCGTCGTCGAGCGCAATCTTTGTCTGGCATTCGGCGCGCTTTTTGTTGATACGCACTTCTCCGTTTCTCACGATGCGGTATATGTGACTCTTTGGAACGCCTTTTAAAACACGCATCAGAAAGTTGTCGAGCCGCTGTCCGTCGCTACGCTCTGAGACCCGAACATAGTTGACGCGATTGAAGTCCCGGACTTCGGACTCGTCGATAACCGTCACGGTACGTGCGGCGGTATTTGCAAGTTCAGCCATTGTGCTTTTGTATTTCCAACCGCAACCATCACGGCATTGCGGCGCAATTAAAGTTATACTTGCGCCTTGCGCGGTGCAGTTGAAGTGCAGGGCACTTTCTGCGTAGCGAATTTATAGGCGCCGAAGCTTTCAGGTCTGCACATTTTAAGGCCGAAAGCCCGCGCTTTTGATGCCGTTTGAAGTATGTTGACGCATATTTCTAACGTCTGGGGCGTCTGTCACGCTTGAAGCGAAGATTGACGCCGGTACTGATTTTTTAATGCGCTTTCGAAAACTCGGACTTGCGTCGCAAGACGGGTTGGGCGTTGCAGACCAGTCGAGCTGCCCCGCCCCGGCGAGCTGAATCACAGCAAAGACCCCGGGGAACGATTGAACGAATAATCGGGTGCGAGCTCCTGATCAAGGCACGCGAACCTTTTCGATGAGTCCGAACATTCGAAAGCAGGGCAAGGCGTCTTTGTACAAGACGTCTGCCGGTACGTGAAGTTTTGAAAGACTTCAAACGAGTAAGGATTTTTGGGTCGTGCGCTGCGAGCTTTGTGTTCGATTGATGCTTTCGCTTCTTGCCCCCGTCTTCGGGACATGCGAGGCTGTTTTTGCGCGCCGAAACACCAAAGAACCAACCGGTTTTGTGAGGGATCGAGCTGTCGCCGCGGCCGAAGCCGAGGCGAATGAGGCGCTGTCACTGTCCGCCCGCGTGCTCTCCCCATCGCGTCCGGCTGCCAAACGCAGCAGACCGACACAATCCGTGCGTCTTCACTTCTTTTGTCCGCCGCGCGGCTCGGATCCCGCTTTTGGGATCTGCGCCTCTTTGTCGTGCGCATCGTAAAGAGGTTCCGGAGGCTTTGAGTTAAGCTCTCCTTCCTTTTCGTTTGTATGGGTCTCAAAAAACACTCGTGTCGGCACGCGCCCGATCGGACGGTTGTTCGCGTCAGTAACACCGTCAGCAACGGAGTGTGAAAATTGAAACGCATGCTATTTAACGCGACCCACGCCGAAGAAACCCGCGTGGCGATCGTCGACGGCCAGAAACTCATCGATATCGACATCGAAGTTGCCGGCCGCGAACAGCGCAAATCCAATATCTACAAGGGCATCATCACCCGCATCGAACCTTCGCTCGAAGCCTGCTTCGTCAACTACGGTGAAGAACGTCACGGCTTTCTCCCCTTCAAGGAAGTCTCCCGCGCCTACTTCAAGGAAGGCGTCGACGTTCGCACCGCCACCATCCGCGAAGCGCTCACAGAAGGTCAGGAACTCATCGTTCAGGTTGAAAAGGAAGAACGCGGCAACAAGGGTGCAGCACTCACCACCTTCATCAGCCTCGCCGGCCGCTACCTCGTTCTGATGCCCAACAACCCGCGCGGAGGCGGTGTTTCCCGTCGCATCGAAGGTGAAGAACGCCAGGAACTGCGCGAAGCCATGGATCAGCTCGATCTGCCCTCCGGCATGAGCACGATCGCCCGCACCGCCGGCATCGGTCGCACGGTCGAAGAGCTTCAGTGGGACTTGAACTATCTTTTGAAGCTCTGGAGCGCCATCTCGGAAGCCGCCGTACCGCAGTACGAATACAACGAAAACGACCGCGGCCGTACCGTGACGCACTACACCACCGAATCGGTGCGCGACGGCAAGCCGCTGCGCCGCGCCAATCCGGCCCCCTTCCTCATCGTTGAGGAAAGCAACCTGGTCATCCGCGCCATTCGCGACTACTTCCAGCCCGATATCGGCGAAATTCTTGTCGACACGGACGACATTTACGATCAGGCTCGCCAGTTTATGGCACATGTCATGCCTGATCTCGTCGGCCGCGTGAAGCGCTACCGCGAAGAAACGCCTCTTTTCTCGCGTTTCCAAATCGAGCACCAGATCGAGACGGCCTATTCCCGTACCGTGCCGTTGCCCTCAGGCGGCGCCATTGTGATTGACCACACCGAAGCTCTGGTAGCTGTCGACGTGAACTCGGCACGTGCCACTCGCGGCGCGGACATTGAAGAAACGGCTTTGCGCACCAACATGGAAGCCGCAGATGAAGTCGCCCGCCAGATGCGTTTACGCGATTTAGGCGGCCTGATCGTGATTGACTTCATTGATATGGCCGAGCCCAAGAATCAGCGACAAATCGAACAGCGTCTCAAGGAAGCAATCCGTCCGGACCGTGCCCGCGTGCAAATCGGTCGAATCAGTCGCTTCGGTTTGATGGAACTTTCACGCCAAAGACTGCGCCCGTCGCTCTCGGAAGGTAACCACGTCACCTGTCCTCGTTGCAACGGCGTCGGCGTCATCCGCGATACCGAAAGCTGCGCCATTCAGGTACTGCGCATTCTGCAGGAAGAAGCCGCCAAGGAAGGTACGGGCGCTCTTCATGCGCAGGTGCCTGTGGATGTGGCCACCTACGTGCTCAACGAAAAACGTGGTGAAATCGCCAAGATCGAACAACGCTTCAAAGTGCCCGTGGTGCTCATCCCGAATATTTCGCTGGAAACACCGCATTACCACATCGAACGCCTGCGCCTCGATGACGAACGCCTTGACGACGATCTCGCAAGTTATAAGCGCGCCGAAGATCTCTCGCCGATCGCCGATGACCCCTATGCGCTCAAGTCGGCTCGCGAAAAGGAAGAGCAGCAGCGTCCCAAGCAGGTTCCGGTAATCAAGAACATCCTGCCGCGCGATGTCGCCCCGACGCACACGCCGAGGGAAGAACAAAAGCCTGTCGCAGAGACTCCGGAAAAATCCGAAGTCAAACAGGAAAAGGGCTTCTTTGCCAAATTGATGGCTTTCTTCGGTCTTGGAGACGAAAAGACTGAACCCGAAAAAGAGGTGACCAAGGACGAAGCCAAGAGCGATCGCAAGCGCAAGCCGCGCCGCTCCGGCAAGGGCAAGGAAATCAAGGAATTCAAGGAACGTGAGCGTCAGGCGCGCGAAGAAAAGGCTACCCGCGATCCGCGTGAACGCAACAAGGTACGCAGCGAACAGCGCCGCGTCAAGCGCGAACAGTTGAAGAACCAGCAACTTACCGAAGAAGTCAAGACGACTGAAGTCACTGCTCCCGTTGCCGGCGACGACGAAGTTCGCAGCGAAGAACGTCGTTCTCGTCGTCAGCGCAAACCTCGTCGTGAAGATATGCCCGCCAAGGACATGGGGCAGACAGCCGTGACCGAACAAGACGTCACCGTCGCCCCCATTGAAACAAAAGCGGAAACTGCCTCTGTTGAAACGATTGAAAAATCACCTGTTGCGGAAGCAGTGGTTGAGACCGCCGCGACTGAAGCTCCGTCTGCCGTCGTTGATACGGAAGCTGAAGCCGAACGCGAACTCAAGCCGCGCCGCTCCCGTAAGGCGCGTCAGCTGCGTCCCGAAACGGATGAGCCAATCGAGGCTTCCTTCGAAGCAATCCGTGCCGGTGCCGTAACCGACGAACTGCCTCCTGTTCCTGATGCACTTCTTGAAATGCACGAAGAAATTCTGCGTGTGGAACAGGAAGAGAAGTCCGATGCGCCGGAATCCGACGAAACGACCGTGATCGAAAGCGAAAGCCGTCGCCGTCGTCCGCGTCGTCGCCGTCGTCCGACCAAGAACCTCGAAACCGTATCGCTAACCGCTACCGACAGCGATGCTGCCGAGACCACAGTCGTGACCGCTACGGGAGCCGCAGTCGAACCTGTCCATGCTGTGCCGTCCGCAGAACAAGCCTCGACTCTCGCTCCGGTTGATCAACCGAGCGAAGAAAAGGTTGCCGAAATTCCTGTCGAACAAGCACCGGAGTTTGTATCCGAAGCTCCGACCGGTGAGACTACGGTAAACAACGCTGCTGCTGTAGAAACGGTCCATGAAGTCAAGGTTGAAGTCGAAGCCATTGCTGACATTGCCAAGAATCTCGCTGAGAATCTGGCCAAAGCCGGTCTCGAACAGGTCGAAACGGATGCCTCGCTTGTGACGCCGCTTTCCTACGAAGCCAAGCCGGTGGCCGGCCGCCCGCGCCCCGTGCTTGAAGTCATCGAAGAGGGCCCCCTGACCCAGATCGAAACCGATCCGAAGTTCATGGCTTAATTCCTGCCTTTTCGGTACTTGAAACCGCTTTGCGAGACTCGTTTTTCGCAAAGCGGTTTTTTATTGACAGTCATTTTTCCCAATATTGAGATCTTTCGAATTTTCCTTGCCTTTCAAGGATTTATGAGTACTTTTACCTGAGGACTTTTTGCAACACTTTTCAAGTTCGAAACCCGCGATTTTTAGGTACTTTTACCCATCTCAAAATCGCAAAGTTTGATCTCGATTAACTCCGGGCGCATTTGAGGAAAAATTTTTTTCTTCGTGCGCCCCATTTTTCCTCGTGCATCCATATACTGCGCGCACTGCAAAAAACGAAGCGGCCGAAACACACTGGCAACGCAAACCGCGGATGGTTGCAGCTACTCTACAAATCCTTCGTCGTTACGCTTTTTTAAGGAGAGGTGCGATGACGCAGCTGATCGTACTGGTTTGCATGTACATGCTGGTTTCGATCGGAATCGGGTTGTGGGCGGCTCGCCGCGTACGCAATACCGCCGATTATGCATTGGCAGGGCGTTCTCTTCCGTTGGCTATGGTGATCACGGCCACGTTTGCCACCTGGTTTGGCAGCGAAACCGTGCTCGGTCTTCCGGGTCGCTTCATTGAAGGCGGCATTGCCGGAGTCATCGAAGAACCGTTCGGCTCCGGAATGGCGCTCATTCTGGTGGGCATGTTCTTTGCCCGCAAGCTCTACAAGATGGACCTTCTGACCATCGGCGACTTCTATCGCAAGCGCTATGGAAAGAAGATTGAGCTTGCCTGCGCCATTTTCATCATTTTGTCCTATCTGGGTTGGGTAGGCGCTCAAGTCGCCGCGCTCGGTCTGGTGCTCAATCTCGTCACCGAAGGCGCCGTGAGCGTTTCGCTCGGCATGACCATCGGCACGTTCGTGGTGCTTTTCTACACCGTGTACGGCGGCATGTGGTCAGTGGCCGTGACCGACTTCTTCCAGATGATCATCATCGTGGCAGGTCTCATCGCCGTGGCGGTTTGCGCAAGCGACATGGCGGGCGGTTTCGGGCAGGTGGTGACCTTCGCCGCTTCGCGCGATCTTTTCAACCCCTGGCCGGAAATGAGCCTCAACGGTTGGCTCTTCTGGATCTCGGCTGCAATCACGATGATGATCGGCTCGATTCCGCAGCAAGACGTCTTCCAGCGCGTGATGAGTGCGCGTGACGCTAAGACGGCCGTGCGCGGTCCGATCCTCGGCGGCATGTTCTACATCCTCTTTGCATTCGTACCGATGTTCATCGTGTGCGCGGCGGTGCTCGCCATGCCGGGCGTGGGAGAAACGCTTCTGACGACCGATCCGCAGCGACTGCTGCCCACGCTCATTCGAGACTACATGCCCTGGTGGCTGCGCGTGCTCTTCTTCGGCGCCGTCCTGAGCGCGGTCATGTCGACGGCTTCGGCCACGATGCTTGCCCCGGCCACGACGTTCGTCGAAAACGTTTTGCGCAATTTCGTGCGCATTGAAGGCCGTGAGCTTCCCTATATGCGCATGACCCTGGTGTTCTTTGCGGTGGCCGTGCTTACCTACAGCCTCTGGTTTGAAGGTACCGCCATCTACGACATGGTGGCCATGGCCTACCAGTTCCCGGTCGTCGGCGCTTTCTGGCCGCTCGTGATGGGGCTCTACTGGAAGCGTGCCACGACGCAGGGTGCATGGATGTCGATCTTTGTGGGCGGCTCCGTCTGGGCCGTACTCACCTTCACACCGCTCGGAGAAGTCTTCCCGTCGGTGTTGGGCGGCTTCCTTGCCGCCGGCAGCGCCATGGTTGTCGGAAGCCTCCTGCCCACAGCCTCCAACGCCCGCTACCACCGCTGGCAGGCGTCCATGCAAACGTCGGTCCCTGCCGCTTCTTAAGCGTTCGATTGACGCAAAAACGCCGACCGTTGGCACCTCTACGGTCGGCGTTTGCTTGCCCGGATCCTTGTTAACGGAACAACTCTTCCGGACGAATACCCAAATTTCCGCACTGAGCGCGCTGCATCAGGGCAGCGTCCATCAGCACCAAGGCAATGGCAGCCTCCACCACAGGCACGGCACGGATGCCCACGCAAGGGTCGTGTCTGCCTTTGGTGACCACTTCGATTTCGTTGCCCTCGATGTCCAAACTCTTTAAGGGCGTCAGAATCGAAGGTGTCGCCTTAATGGCAATACGACCGGTGATCGGCGCGCCGCTTGAGATGCCGCCCAAAATGCCGCCCGCATTGTTGCTCGCAAACCCCTGCGCGGTCATCTGGTCGTTGCCTTCGGCTCCCGTGAGCGTTGCCGCCTCAAACCCGTTGCCGATTTCAACGGCCTTGACGGCGTTGATTCCCATCAAAGCATAGGCAAGCCGAGCATCGAGCCGATCGTATAGAGGACTGCCTAGGCCCGCCGGTACTCCCATGGCCTCGAATTCGACCGTGGCGCCAATGCTGTTTCCCTCTTTTCGAATCTTGCCGAGATAAGTCTCGACCTCAGCAATATTGCTGACATTGGCGGCAAAAAACGGATTGTTGTCGACTTCATCCCAGTTTTCCAGGGGAAGCTTTACCGTACCGATTGAGGAAACACGCGCGCGAATCGTAATGCCGAGCTCGGTACTGAGCCACTTGCGTGCCACGGCGCCCGCCGCCACCGTCGGCGCCGTCAGACGAGCAGAACTTCTGCCGCCTCCCCTCGGATCCCGAATCCCGTATTTGTTCCAGTAGCTCCAGTCGGCGTGAGCCGGTCGAAATTGTCTGGCCACTTCCGAGTAGTCGCGGCTTCTTTGGTCTGTGTTTTCAATCAAAAGAGCAATGGGAGTCCCCGTTGTGACACCTTCATAAACGCCCGAAAGGATCTTGACGGCATCAGCTTCCTTGCGTTGCGTCACAAATTTGCTCTGTCCCGGGCGGCGACGATCCAGATCGGGCTGAATGTCAGCTTCACTCAGAGGCATCCCGGGCGGGCAACCGTCAATCACGCAACCGATAGCCGGCCCGTGACTTTCGCCAAAGTTTGTCACAACAAAAAGCTTTCCGATACTGGATCCTGACATGATTGAGTACGCTATTAAAACGTCAACGGATGCGCATTACTGCGCGTTGCTTTCAATTTAGCGCAAAACACGTCTGCCCGACCTGACGCAGTCGTAATTTTTAGCCTCACCGACGCTTTTCCTTGAAGACCTTTCGTCCTAGAATCCGCGTCTTGCAACCCGATCATGTGTTCGGCCTACTCTTTTTTGCCTGTTTGTCCCGAGGTTTCTATGCTCAGCAAAGGTCTTCTGGCTGTCGGCCTTCTTTGCGTTTCCAACATTTTCATGACCTGCGCCTGGTATCTGCACTTAAAGCTCCAGACCATGAAGGTCATCAACTTCAGCTCCTGGCCGATCTACACGGTCGTGCTTTTTTCCTGGGCGATCGCTCTCTTTGAATACAGCTTCATGGTGCCGGCCAACCGCATTGGGTTTGAAGGCAACGGCGGTCCTTTCAGTCTCGTTCAACTCAAAATCATCCAGGAGTGCATCACGCTCACGGTATTTGCGCTCTTTTCCGTCGTTGTTTTCCAGAACCACTTCGGCTGGAACCACTTGGCCGCCTTCGTTTGCTTGGTAATGGCTGTTTTCTTTGTTTTCTACAAGTAGCGCATTGTTGCGCTCTCTCCCGTTTTTCCCCATTGGCAAGGCGAAGGCCTCGGGGCAAAATTTGGGAATCGGCATTGCAAGATCAACCGATCAAAAACAAGGAGAGAGCTTATGCAAAAGAAGTCGCTGCTAGCTACAGTCATCGCTTCCGTTTTTTCCATCGTCGCGTTTGCCGCTGACGGCGTTTACACAGCTACTGCTCAGGGCCAAAGCGGCCCGGTTCCCGTTTCTGTGACGGTCAAAGACAACAAGGTCACCAGGATTGAAGTCGGCCCGAACAAAGAAACGGTCGGCATCGGTGCTGTTGCCGGTCCCAAAGTAGCCCAACGCATTCTTGACGCTCAGAGTCTTGCAGTCGACGGCGTCTCGGGCGCCACTGTCACGAGCAACGCCGTTAAGAAAGCCACTCGAGAAGCCATCACCCAGGCCGGTCTCAATTTGAAGGACTGGGACAAAAAGCCGACACAGAAGGCTGCTTTGAAGGAAAAAACAATCACCACCGACGTGCTCATTCTGGGCGGCGGCGGTGCCGGCATGATTTCTGCCATCAATGCGTCCGATCAGGGCGTCAAAGTGACGCTGCTGGAAAAGATGGAGTTTCTGGGCGGCGCTTCCTCGATCTGCGCGGGCGGCATGCTTATCGAAGGTTCCAAGCTACAGAAGGATCTTGGCGTCAAAGACGATACGCCTGAGAAGTTTGTCGAAGATATGCTGCGCAACGGTCAGAATCTCAATAACAAGCAGATTTTGAACGTTTACGCGAAAAACGTCGGTCCGACTGTTGACTGGCTGGTTGGCAAAGGTATCCAGCTTCGTACGGAAGGCGGCGTTCAGAAGCGAGCCGAATTCAAGACGCCGCGTCTGTTGCTTTTGAAGGGCGGCTGCCCCGGCTATGCCCAAAGCCTGCGTGACCTCGTAGCTAAGACCGATACTCAGGTGCTGCTTGGTACGCAAGCCAAGGAGCTGATTGTTGAAAACGGTGCTGTCACCGGCGTCAAGGCTCAAGGCAATGGCACGCTTTACACCGTCAAGGCTAAGTCCGTGATTCTCGCTACAGGCGGTTACGGCGCCAACCGCGACATGCTCACCGGCAATCTGAAGACCACGCTTTATTACGGTCCTGTCTCCTCCACCGGCGACGGACACAAGATGGCAATGAAAGCCGGTGCCGGTATGCAGCTGATGCCTTACGCCAAGATCTATTACAACGGTCTGGAAGTCGCTCCGGGCGTAGCAAAGTCCACCTTAACCGGCAACGCCAACGCGCTTTCTCTCGGCGCCATCATGGTCAACAAGAGCGGCAAACGCGTCGTTGATGAAAAAGGCACCGGGCGCTCCATCGTAACGGTGCAGTCGAAGTCCGAAGGCAACCAGCTCTATCTCGTGATGGACGAACCGACCTTTAAGATTTTCCGCGACGGCATCAAGAACAACGGCGTGAGCCCGGCAGAAGTGGACGCCTGGCTTGCCAAAAACGGTAAAGGAACGCCGCTCTTTGCTCACGGCAAAACACTGGCCGAAGCCGCCAAAAACGCGGGTCTGAACGCCGACAATCTCGTGGCCACCGTCAAGCGCTATAACGGCTTTGTGAAATCAGGCAAAGACGAAGATTTCGGTCGCAAGCCCGAAAACATGAAAGCCGCAATCTCGGATCAGGGTCCCTACTACATCGTCGAACAAAAGCCTCGCTTCGCAACGACCATGGGCAGTGTGCAGTTGTCCGAATCGCTACAGGTTCTGGACAAGAACGGCAAGCCCATCGGCAATCTCTACGCCGCCGGTGAAATAGCCAACTGTGTGCACGGCGACGACTCCGCTCCGGCCGCCAACGTAGCATGGGTGGCCACCAGCGCCAAGCTCGCGAGCGACTCGGCTGTGAAGAACGCCAAAAAGACAAAATAATCCCTCTTCGACCAAGCTTGAGGTTCTCGCGAACCTCAAGCTATTTTGCGAGGATTACCATGCGTAAGCTTCGGGTGCCTCGCCGCCCGGTCCCGGGAAGATCGTGTCAAGTTCTGCCAGATCCTCCGGTTTGAGCTTCAGATTAAGTGCTCGCACTGAGTCTTCCAGTTGTTCCAGCGTACGCGGTCCGACAATCGGACATGTGACGACCGGATTGCTCAGTACCCATGCAAGCGCAACGTCGGCTGGATCAACGCCACGCTTTTCGCAGAAGGCTTCATAAGCGGAAACGCGTTCCCTAAACATAGGATCGCGGATCGGTAGCGACGGTTTGCCGCGGCGAGATCGCTCGGCCGCCTTCTTGAGTGCTCCGGCCAAAAGTCCTCCATCAAGCGGACTGTAGGTCAAAAGTCCCATGCCTTCATAGCGGCAGGCCGGTATCACTTCCAACTCAATCGAACGGCACGCAAGACTGTAGCGACTCTGTTCGCTAACCAAGCCCATCATGTGCCGACGCCATTTTGCCTCGCCTTGCGCCGCAGCTAATCCCCAACCCGGAAAGTTGCAACTTCCTACATACAGAACCTTGCCTTGCTCGATGAGTACGTCAACGGCCTGCCAGATTTCCTCCCAAGGCGTATCGCGATCAATGTGATGGAACTGATAAAGATCAATATGGTCGGTCTTCAGACGTCGCAAACTGTCCTCGCAGGCCTGGCGAATATGGTAGGCCGACAAGCGGCGGCCGTTCGGGCCCGGAATCATGGGCTGATAGAGCTTCGTTGCCAGCACCACTTCATTGCGCTTGCCGCTTTGAGCGAGCCACTCGCCCACGATCTCTTCCGAGATGCCGTATCCGAGCGGAATGTCCGGCCGCTGCGGACCACCGTAGACGTCAGCCGTATCGATGAAATTGATGCCCAAATCGGCAGCTCGATCCATGATTTCAAAGGCGGATTTCTTGTCCGTACAGTCTCCGAAATTCATCGTGCCCAAGCATAAGCGGCTCACGTACAAGCCTGTGCGACCGAGTTTTTTGTATTGCATCTCTCGCTCCTGAAAAGAATCCAGATGAGAGAAGTCTAGGTACGGAACTTGTTCGAGGTCTTTGGAATAATCCGAAAAGCGTGCCCGATACGTGCAAGTTGCAGAGCAAATCGGAAACCGTTGCCTTAAGGCTTGCTTTGGGTTGCACGGGTACACTGCGGAGCTGACAGTTTTTTTCAAACAGGAACCTTCCCATGTCAGACCGCATTCAGTCCGAATGGTTTGCCGCCACACTTGAAGACGCACTTGCAACCCTCGAAGAGGCAGTTCGTCTTCTTCGCGAAGATCCCCGCAAGGCCCAGGGCGTTCTCGAGCACGAAGTAACGCTTACCTATGCCAAGCTCAACTACGCCGTCAACACGGCTTACGACGGTCCCGCCGCGCTTGAGACCGTAGAAGACGACAACGAACTTACCGCCTGGCCTAAGTGCATGCCCTTTGCACTTCCCGCCAAAGACGACGATTCCGAACCTTCTGCTTAAGTTTAAAAAGCCATGCAACTGCTGAAATTTGTACCCGTTGCGGCAGCCGTTCTCACGCTTGCGGCCTGCAGCTCCGTCAACACCAAACTCGTTCACGATACGGTGCTTCCAGAATACAGCCCTGCCGCCAATATGGGCGATGTGCTCGACGTCTGGGCCGCCTGCAAAAAGGGAACTCAGAAATGGACTGAAATCAAAGAAGACGGCAAGCCCGTGGTGGTGCAGTTCGAATGTTCCGCTCAGGATTTACTGGATCTCAACAATACTATTCTGGAAAATTCCCGCACAATCAAGCGTATGCGTGAGCTCTTCGAGTTTGATGACATCAAGTACCGCGCGCAGTTTGTGGTCAAGAGCGACGGCTCGGGATTTGATCTCGGCGGACAATACAACGACTACGTCTGGAAGGACGGCAAGAAGGCTACGCGCGAAGCTGAATTCCTGAAGCTTGCCTACGACGGCAGTCTTGCAACCGATCCCCTGCAGTACATCGACAACCCCGAAAAACTGTCGTTTACCGTGGAAAGTTATGCGCAGATCCTCGGCCCGTTCTATCTGGAGATGCGACAAGCTCGCTAGTGCAATCTGACCTTCCGATACCGCAAACCCGAGATTTTCAGGTCTCGGGTTTTTCGATTCGTCAAATCGTTTTCCAGTAGGCAAGCGCCCGAATGGGCTCCTCCCTGAAGCTCCACTTATGCTCGGCTGCAAGCGTCCAGCCCGTCTTTTCGTAATACTGCCAGTTGCAGTGCGAATCGGTGAAAAGGATCACGTCCCGGATGCCGCAGCGACGCATTTCGTCAAACGTGTCGTCAATCAGAAGGCGAGCCATACCCCGACCCTGGTACAAAGGCGACGTCATCAAAAGCTTAAGCTCGCCCTGCCATTTAAAGCCTTTGGCAATCATGTCTGCCTTGAGCTTACGGTTGGCTTCGTTGATGAGATCATTAAACTCCACGGACTCCAGACCGAAAGGCGTGCTACGCAGGCGCGATTCCATGACGGCGGCAGCCTGACGAAAAGCGCTCGGATCTTGAAGCCCCTGCTCCTGCGGAGCATTTTGATAGAACACCGACCCCAGATAGGCGGCAATGTCGCCGTTTTCGCGAATCACGCGCAACCGATTGCAGGCCAGAGCCGAGCCCGCAATGTACAAGTCGGAAATATCCCTTTTTTCCTGTTCGGAGCCTTCGAGCTCCCAGCCCCACAGTTCGTCAAAAAGCTTGGCAACGCCTTCAAAGTCCTGATCCTGCCAAGCGGAAATCACTGCGCTCAAACATTCACCCCGGGAATCACGTAAAAGAGGACGCTGAAAAACTGCAGCGTCGTGCCGGCAAAGACAAAAGTGTGCCAGATCGCGTGAGAAAAGGGAATTCGTTCAAAAATGTAGAAAACTACACCGACCGTATAGGCAAGACCTCCGGCCACCAGCAGCGCCAAACCGGTCGAATCAAGCGTTGAGACGAGCGGGTCGATGACAAAGACTGCTAACCACCCCATGGAGAGATAGAGCAGACAGTTGATCCAGTCGGCCTTGTGCAGCAGTACAGCCTGCAGCGAAATACCCGCAATTGCAATAAGCCACACCGCGCACAGCAGCGCGATGCCGGTGTAACCCTGAAGTGTGATCAGGCAAAACGGCGTGTAGGAGCCCGCAATCAGTACATAAATCATGGAGTGATCCAGATACTGCAGAACCTTTTTGGCTCGGGGATTGGGAATGGAGTGATACAAGGTCGAGGCGGTGTAGAGAAACACCATGCTCGCGCCGAAGATACTCACCGCAGCCACAACCTTGGGAGAGCCCGAATACAACACGGCAAAAGCCACCAGGACGGCAAGCCCCGCAATCGAAAGCAGAGCCGCCACGCCGTGCGTTACCGCGTTGGCGATTTCTTCGCCCACGGTGTACTGCGCGACCCCGGCGGGCCGCGTCAACATCGCCTTGATTGACATGATCGGAATTCTTCTTGTTCGTTGTATTGAATCACAGGGCGAAACCGACCGAGATCTCGATCTCACGCCTTCAACGAATCTTAGAAGCGATAAATGACAACCGACGCACACGTCAAAACGTCAGTTGGTAACAAAGCATTTCATCCGTTCGGATGATGTCCGGCCGATCAAAGGATGACAGGTTCGGGTTCGAGTTCCACACCAAAGCGGTACTTGACATTGCGTGCCACTTCTTCGGCAAGAGCCTTGATTTCGGCACCGGTCGCGCCGCCATAGTTGACGAGGATGAGCGCCTGACGTTCATAAACACCCGCCTGCCCCATACGCTTTCCCTTAAGGCCGCATGCCTCAATGAGCCAGCCTGCGGCTATTTTGGCGCGTGCTCCGCCCAAAGGGTAGCTCACAAGAGACGGCGTCTCTTCGAGCAGATGCAGCATCTTGGTGCGCGTAACCACCGGGTTTTTAAAGAAACTGCCGGCATTGGGAAGCACCTTGGGATCGGGAAGCTTGCGTGCACGCACCGCACGCACGGCCTCTTCAAGTTCCTTGGCGGATTCGGGACGGCGATCGCCAAAAATGGCTTCGAGCTCCTTGTATCCGTAGACAGGGCTAAACGTCTTTGAGAGCGCAAAAAGAACGGAAGTGACGATCAGATTCTTTTCGATCGTCTTAAAGCGACTTGCGCGATAACCGTAGTCGCAGTCTTCGGCTGACAACACGCGCATGGCACGGCGATCGGGATCGAAGCATTCGACTTCAACGATATGCTCGGCCACTTCAACGCCGTAGGCGCCGATATTCTGCACCGCCGCACCGCCGACCGTGCCAGGAATTGCCGCCAGATTTTCAATGCCGTACCAACCGCTTTCAATTGCATGCCGCACGAAATCATCCCATACGATGCCGGCCGACACCTTGACGAAATAGAATCTGTCGTTTTCGTCCGTCACCTCGATCGTGCCGCCCTTCATGTGCAGCACAAGACCTTCGAAGTCCTTGGTAAAGAGCGTATTCGAGCCGCCTCCGAGCACAAAACGGGGAAGCTGTCCGTAGCGCGGATCGGCAAGCACCGAGCGAATGTCCTCGGGCGTGCAGACTTCTGCGAAATATTGCGCGCTGACATCAACCGCAAACGTGTTGTAGGACTTAAGACTGACGCTCTTTTCAACGGTGGGCATAAAACTCCCTCAATCTGCTATGGATCGATCTTCTTTTGCCCGATTATAGGCGGTCAGCGGGATGGCACTTTTGCAAATGCCCGCCCCTGAAACACTTGGTTTCGCTTAGGACAGAGCCGCTTCGATCTTGGCACGGATGTGTGCCGGATCGAGACCACTGCGGGTCATCAGCACTTCGGTGTTGCCGTGATCTATAAAGACGTCGGGAATGCCGAATATGAGCGTACGCGTCGTTTGACCGGCCTCGCTCAGGAATTCGAGCACGGCGGAACCCGCGCCGCCCGCCTTGATGCCTTCTTCGGCCGTCACCAGCAAGTCATGCTCGGCAGCGGCCTTGAGCACTGCTTCTTCGTCAAGAGGCTTGACAAAGCGCATGTCGACGAGCGTTGCGTCAAGCACCTCAGCCACTTCAGTCAGGCGCCAGACCATGGAACCGAAGGCCAGAATCGCCACGCGCTTGCCCTTGGGTGCCGAAGTCGTCCGCACTGTCTTGCTCTTGCCGATTTCGACCGTCTCTGTGTCAGCCGTGACTTCCACCCCAGGTCCTGTTCCTCGCGGGTAACGCACAGCCACAGGCGTTTGCAGCGTCCAAGCTGTGTTCAACAGCAAACGCATTTCGTTTTCGTCGCTCGGCGTGATCACCGTCATATTCGGCAACGACCGCAGGAATGCGATGTCAAAGAGGCCGTGGTGCGTGCGTCCGTCGGCACCCACCAAGCCCGCGCGATCGATCGCAAAGAGTACCGGCAGATCCTGGATAGCAACGTCGTGCACAATCTGGTCATAGGCGCGCTGTGCGAACGTCGAATAGATCGCCACCACTGGGTGAATGCCCGCACAGGCCAGCCCCGCGGCAAACGTCACCGCGTGCTGCTCAGCAATGGCCACATCGCGGTAGCGTTCGGGAAATCTCTTTTCGAATTCCACCAGACCGGAGCCTTCGCGCATCGCGGGCGTAATCGCATAGAGCGTCTTGTCACGCTCAGCTGTGTCGCAGATCCAGTCTGAAAACAGCTGCGTGTAGGTCTTCTTCGTGGGTGCGGCAGACGGTTGAATGCCCACGACAGGATCAAACTTGCCCACACCGTGGTAGAGCGTCGGATCGTCTTCGGCAGGCTTATACCCTTTTCCCTTCTTCGTCTTGACGTGCAAAACGATCGGACCGTCAAGCGCCTTCAGGTTCTTGAGAAAGCTCACAAGCCCGGTCACGTCGTGACCATCAATCGGGCCGAAGTAATTGATGTCAAAACTTGAAAAGAGCGTTGAGGGCGGCGACAGAAAATTGACGGTCTGCTTTTCCACTCGCTTGGCAAAATCCCACAGGAGCGGCACGGGCTTGAGGATGGACTTCGAGATCTCACGAGCCTTCCAGACGGGCGCCGTGCTCACGAGCTTGGCCAGATGACCCGACAGCGCTCCTGCCGGAGGCGAAATCGAGTGGTCGTTGTCGTTGAGAATGATAAGTAGCTTGAGGTCCTTCTTGTAGACACCCGCGTGATTGAGCGCTTCCACGGCCATACCGCCCGTAAGAGCACCGTCACCGATCACTGCGATGTGCCAGCGGTCCTTCTTGCCATTGAGGCTGTCAGCAACAGCCATACCGAGTGCGGCAGAAATTGACGTCGAGGAATGCGCCGTACCGAAGGCGTCGTACGGGCTTTCGCTGCGCTTCGGAAAACCGGAAATGCCGTCGGTCTGGCGCAGCGTGGCCATCGCATCGCGTCTGCCGGTGAGAATCTTGTGGGCATAAGCCTGGTGGCCAACGTCCCAAACAATGGCGTCTTCGGGGGTGTTGAAAACGTAATGAAGCGCGATTGCCAATTCCGTGGCACCGAGCGAACTCGACAAGTGACCGCCCGTCTTGCTGACGCTTTCGACCATGAAATCGCGAAGTGCGCGCGCGAGCACCGGAAGCTCTGAGACGGGGAGCTTGCGCAGATCGGCCGGAGAATTGATCGACTCCAGCATTTCCTTTCGTTCGTCAGGCGTGAGCATGCGCACCACCTGCGTCGTATCTCGCTGATCCATCAATATTTCCTGTTGGTCACAAAAGCGGCGGCGCCGGCCAAAAGACGAAGTGCCATATCTTCAAAACAGCCTTTGGCAGCCAGTGTCTGCAGAGCCGCTCCGGCTTCGTGTTCCATTTCGCGGGCGAGTTTGCGAGCCGCGTCAAGCCCCATCAGCGAGACGAACGTGGGTTTGTCGTGGGCGTCATCCTTGCCGGAAGTTTTACCGAGCGTCGCCGTGTCGGCCGTGACGTCCAAAATGTCGTCGATCACCTGAAAAGCCAGTCCCAGAGCCTTGGCGTAACGATTGAGTTCGAATTCAGCGGCAGCAAAGAGTTCCGGCTTGCCGGCAAGCGCCCCCATTCGAACGCTAGCCAGAATCAGGGCGCCCGTCTTGAGACTGTGCATATGGCGCAATGAAGCCTCGTTGAGGCTCTTTCCTACGCTTAGAAGGTCAATTGCCTGCCCGCCGCACATGCCATCGCGCCCGCTCGAATAGGCAAGCTCCTGCATGAGCCTGACCTTGACGGCGGGAGCCACCTGCGTTCGGGCAATGCGCAGGAAAGCTTCGGGCTGCAGTGCGTCGCCCGCTAGCATTGCCACCGCTTCGCCGTATTTCACGTGAGCCGTGGGTTTGCCGCGCCGCAGGACATCGTTGTCCATGGCGGGCATATCATCGTGCACCAGAGAGTATCCGTGAACGTATTCCACCGCGAGCGCTAGTTCGTCCAGATCGCTTTCCCGCGCTTGCGTCAGCCGACCGGCTGCGTACACAAGCATGGCGCGCATTCTTTTGCCGCCGTCCAAAACAGCGTAGCGCATCGCTTCGGTGAGCGTTCCGAGACTGCCGTCGCGCGCATCCAGCGCCGCTTCGGCGACACCTTCGAAATGCCCGCGTTGTTCCCGAGACCAAACCTCATATTCGGCCTTGTCAGCTTCCATCACAGCAACACCTCCCTATTGCAAAGCCGTCGTATCGCCCGAGCCGTTGTTTTGAGCTTCCAGTTTGCGAACGCGAGTCTCGGCATCTTCGAGCTTAGCCCGGCACAGATTCACCAGTTCGGTTCCGCGCGTATAGGCTTCCACGCTCTCTTCGAGGGCAAGCTTGCCCTCTTCCATCTTGCGGACAAGAGCTTCGAGTTCAGCCATCGCCTCTTCAAAAGTCGGTGTTTTCTCGTTTGCAGTCTGGGTCATAGCAGAAGCGGTGTTGTCGGTGAACAATTCACTCGAAAACGACACCGTATCCATCTCCGTTTTTTTTCGAATTGTCGGGCGAGCCACTTGAAAAAAGCCCACGACTCGCAACTTAGCCTTCGGATTTTATCTCACCGTGCTTTTCTTGACCTGAAAAACGCTCAGCTTCCCGATTATGCGGCTTTCAGAGCTTTGCCGCATGGAAATTTCCTTCACTAGTCTTGCGAACTTCTTCTCCAATGCACTGCGATACAATGCGGCGCAACCTACTGAAGAACAAAAAGAAAATGCGCATCTCCTTCCGACCGGTCGACAATCCCGACAAAGTCAACACACACCTGCTCTCCTGGCTTCTGGCGGCCTGTTCCATGATCGGCCCGTTTGCCACCGACATGTACCTGCCGAGTTTCCACCAAATGGCTCAAGCCTTCGGCTCCGATCTGGCGGGTATCCAGATGACGCTTTCCTCCTACCTCGCGGGTTTTGCCGTCATGACGCTTTTCTATGGAACCATTTCGGACATGTTCGGCCGTAAGCTCACGATGGTCACGGGCTTCTTGTGTTTTTCGGCCTCAAGTCTCGGCGCTGCCACTTCCGATTCTCTCTCGATGCTTGTTCTCTGGCGTTTGTGTCAGGGCATTTTTGCCGGCTGCGGCATGGTGATCGGAATGGCCGTCATTCGTGACCTTTTCGGCGGGCCGAAAGCACAGATGCTGATGGCCTACGTATCCATGGTCTTCGGTTTTGGCCCGGCGCTGGCTCCGGTAATCGGCGGCATCGTCGCCACCCACCTTTCCTGGGAAAGTCACTTCTATATTCTGACCTTCATCAGCGCAGTTCTTGCAGCTCTTTGTCTCTTTTTTCTGCCCGAGACGCTGCCCAAGGAAAAACGCATGTCGCCCCGCCTGGTAACACTACTTTCCAACTACGCCTCGGCGGCGCGACATGGCGCCTTTATGACAGCAAACACTGCGCTTGCCGTAGCCTTTCTGGGACAGGGCGTTTTCATTGCCGGAGCGGCGGACTGGTGCGTGGAAGTCATGCATTTGTCGCCGGATGAATTTTGGAAACTCTTTTTGCCGATGGTCTCCGGCACCGTCATCGGCAGCTGGATTTCGGCTCGCATTGCCGGCCGTCTGAGCACACAAGGAACAATCCGAGTGGGCTTTTGCGTGATGTTTGCCGCTGGCGTCTTTGCCTTGTGCACCATGTCGGGCTTGTTGCCCGAAGGCATCGTCTGGGCTGTTCTGCCCTTGATGATCTACACCATCGGCATCGGTATCGTTCGTCCGGGCATGGCCCTGATTGCCATGGACTTCTTGCCGCAATCCCGAGGTCTGGCCGCATCCATGCAAAGCTTCGTGCAGACGATTTTCTTTGCGTTGTGTTCCGCATTGCTGGTGCCTTTGCTCTTCGGTAACGGCGCACTTTACGATCTGGCAATTGCAGGTTTCGGGCTTCTGACAATCTCTCTGTGGCTCATCGCCATGAACATGCGGCTGCATAAGTCCGCGCAAAAACAACCGTGAATTCCTTTTGTAGACATGAAAAAGGCGCATCGGCATTTTCGCCTTTGCGCCTTTTTCGTCACTTCAGCAGAACCTCTTCCGAGGTCCGATCACAAGCAGATTAGTACTTGTCGAAGTATTCCTGAAGCTTCTTGACGTCCTTGGTCTTCGTCAGACCCAACTGCAGCAGGACGCGAGCCTTCTGCGGGTTGAGCGTGCCGGAGGACAGGAAGCCGTACTTGGCGTCGTCAACTTCAGCGTCCTTGGTGGTGGCGCCCGTCGGAACGCGAGAGCTACGAACCACGGCAATGCCGCTCTTGGCAGCCTTTTCAAGGATCGGGAAGATGCTCTTGTGGATGTTGCCGTTACCGACACCGGCGTTCACGATACCGGCGTAACCGGCGTCAACCAGAGCCTGAGCCTGGATGCCTTCCACGCCACCATGGTTGTAGACGATGCCAACCTTCGGAAGCGTTTCGATCTTGGAAACGTCAAACGGGGTCTGGTAGGTGTGCGGACGCAGCGAGGTGGATTCGTACGTCACCTTGTTGTTGAAGATCGTGCCGACCTTACCGAAGTTGGCGGCGACGAAGGTTTCGGGCTGAACCGTGTTGGACTTCATCAAGTCGCGGGCGCCGACAACGATGTTGTTCATGGCAACCACAACGCCCTGCTTAGCCGTTTCCTTTGTAGCGGCCGTCAGAACAGCGTTGTAAAGGTTACGCGGGCCGTCAGCACCGAGACCGGTGGAGGGGAGCATGGCGCCAACGAGCACCACAGGCTTCTTGCACTTGACGGTCAGGTTGAGGAAGTAAGCGGTTTCTTCCATCGTGTCCGTGCCGTGCGTGATCACAAAGCCATCGACCTTACTGCAATCAGCATTGATGGTCTTGGCGAGCTTGAGCCACACGTCGTCGGTCATATCCTGGGAACCGATCTGAACAACCTGCTTGGGAGTAACCTGAGCAATGTCAGCGAGCTGCGGTACAGCGGCAACCAGATGGTTGACGCTTACCTTACCGGCGGTGTAAGCCGAACCCGTTGCCGAATTGCCGGAACCGGCAATCGTGCCACCTGTGGCGAGCACTTCAATCTGCGGCAAAGAGGCGGCCATAGCGGCACCGCAAGCGGTAGCGATAGCAGCAGCAAGCAGAGACTTCTTAACCAAGCGCATTTCTGTTTCTCTCTCTCAAAAAAATGTTTTGGTAAGTATTCACACGCCCGCAGACACCAATAAAAACTTATCGAAGACAGCGGACATATGAAATTTGTTCAGTTTCGCATCGAACTCTTAACATTCACGCCCTACGCAAAACTGCTTAGTCAATCTAATGCACAGAGCTACTGTCGTTTTGTTAAATCTGCCTTCGCTCTTGATAGAAATCAAAAATACAAATTCCCACACTGATTTTCTTGGACTTTTTTTCCGGTTCTCAAATTTTTTTCAAAAACCGCTTGACAGGAGCGTTTACACCTGTAAAATGCGCATTCTCTTCGAGAGAACGCGGGAGTAGCTCAGTTGGTAGAGCGCAACCTTGCCAAGGTTGAGGTCGCGAGTTCGAGACTCGTCTCCCGCTCCAATTTCTTCCCCAGACGACTTGCGATTGAGAACCTATTCTGTACATGGGACAATGCGTTTGTCTGTGTCTGATCGTTTTTTCCAATGTCGCTTTCTCACCGTGCCTATTGCGGACGCTTCGCCCCTTCTCCGACCGGCCCGCTTCACTTCGGAAGTCTTGTCTGCGCACTGGCTTCATTCCTGGATGCTCGAGCACACGACGGCACTTGGCTGATTCGCATCGAAGATATTGATCCGCCTCGCGATATTCCGGGAGCAGACGAAGCCATCATCAGGACGCTGACCCGACTTGGCATGGTTTCTGACATCCCGGTCGTCTGGCAGAGCAGGCGCTACGAGCTCTATGAACAAGCGCTCGGAAAACTCTCCCATCAGGGACTCGTCTACGGATGCGCGTGTTCGCGCAAAGAGATCGCTACCGCGCAGGCTAGGCTCGGTTTACCCTCTCATGTCTACCCCGGTACTTGCCGCAACGGAACACACGGCAAACCGCCCCGATCGCTCCGTGTTCGCACTTTCGATGAAGTCGTCAGTTTTGACGATCGTCGTTGCGGTCACTTTTCTGAGAACCTTGAGCATGACGTCGGGGATTTCGTCGTCAAGCGAGCCGACGGCCTATGGGCCTACCAACTTGCCGTCGTCGTTGACGATGCCCAACAGGGCGTCACCGATATTGTTCGCGGCGAAGACCTCTTGAACAACACCCCGCGTCAAATCTACCTGCAAAGGAAACTGGGACTTTCCATACCTCAGTATCTTCATATCGCCTTGGCACTTGATGCTCATGGGCAAAAGCTTTCCAAACAAACTCATGCCCCGGCAATTGACAATGAAGATCCAATGGATCTGTTAAACGCCGCCGCTCTTCATCTAGGTCTCGGTGCCTTGGGTGCAAAAACGCCGCAGGCGTTTTACGCTGCGGCGCAAAAAAGCTGGGCAGAAAGATATCTCCACTGAAGCTTATTCCTTCCAAGGCACCGGGTGCGGGAAGATTCGATTCAAAAGCGCACGAATCAGCACACTCTCATCGTCACCGGGTGTACCGAAGGTAGCCTCGGGCAATTTCTCGCTTGCATGCGCTTCGTAACGGTTGCCATGCACCAAGCGAACATATTCCAATTTGCCCTCGACAATGCGATCGTTCCAGCCTCCGACAGAGAAGTCGAACTTCAGACAACGCGTGCAACTGTCGTCAAACGTTTTTACCTCACGCACTTTAAAACCCTGCTCGCGAAGCAACTGACGCACAGACAACCGCAGGGATTCGTTTCCGTGCGGTGTCACGCTCACACACACTTCCTGAGCGGCACTGTCGACAAACCGATATTCGTAAGGACTCTGGCCTCCGAATTGCTGGCATGCTGCCAAAGCAATCGTCACGACAGGAAATAGGAATTTAAGTACTTTGCGCATGCAGTTCATCAAACTCGTAAATGAACGAAAGCGGATATTACAGCGTCCAGGAAACGGATGCGCGATCAGAATTTGAACTAACGTTCAGATCACTCGCAATTATGCCGCACGTGTAAGCGTCGTTATATGCGCAATCGCGCTTCTTGCCAAACTGCGAATGTCGTATCCCCCTTCCAAAATACTGACGAGTCGCCCACCGCAGACAGCACGAGCCACACGCATGACCTCAATGGTCATAAAAGAATAATCGAATTCGGTGAGCTTAAAGAGCGCTTGCTTCTCGTCGCGATGTGCATCAAACCCCGCACTCACGAGAATCAGATCAGGCTTAAACATCAAAAGCCTAGGAATCCAAACATCGTTGACAACCTTGAGCACATCTGCCCCGTCGCTGCCTTCCGGCATCGGCGCATTGACGATATTGCTCGCCTGAGCAGGCTGCAATCCGAACGGAAATGCTGTTTCTTGATAGAGACTGAAAAGCGCTATGCGATCATCTCCCTTGATGATATCTTCCGTCCCGTCAGCCCGATGCACGTCGAAATCAACAATTGCCACGCGCTTGAGCCCCAGTACGTCCAAGGCATGAAGCGCCGCACAGGCCACGGAGTTGATCAGACAAAAGCCGTGCGCAAAATTACGTCCCGCATGGTGTCCGGGCGGACGTACACAAGCAAAGGCATTTCGAATGGTTCCGGCACAGACTTGTCGTACCGCCTCAATGGCGGCGCCGGCACTTTTGAGTGCGGCTTCAAAACTCAGGGCATTGATGAAAGTGTCTTCGGAAATCTGCTTTTCACCGGTTCTTTGCGCCTCTCGGCTGGCTTGTTCCAGTTCCTGCACATAACTCTTGTCGTGCGCTCGCAGCACATCTTCCATTGACGCCGGAGCACTCGGCAACACAGTGACAACACGCGAAAGCCCCATCGCAATCATGCGGTCTTCAATCGCATCAATGCGTTCGGGAGATTCCGGGGAGTCCGGTCCCTGCTGATAGCTATGACACAAGTCGTGCGTGAAAAATCCGGTGGGCAAATGAGTTGTCCTCTTATGTCCTGATTGTCCTCTATGGGTTTATTTTAGGCTACCAAGCTTGTGAAATACGCAAAAAAGCGCGCTCTCGACTTCCGCCAAAAGCACGCTTTGATACGCCGATGCTTCGCCTCAACGAGGCAACAGCCGCTTAGTAGTTCGTCTTGCGAACTTCAAAGAAGCTCTGAGCGTAGTGGCAGACCGGGCAGACATCCGGCGCGGCGTTACCGACGACGATGTGACCGCAAATGCGGCATTCCCACATCGTCATTTCACCCTTTTCAAACACCTGCTTCATCTGAACATTGCTCAAAAGCTTGCGATAACGTTCTTCGTGGGTCTTTTCAATGGCGGCGACCAAACGGAACTTGGCAGCGATTTCCGGGAAGCCTTCTTCTTCGGCAGTCTTCGCAAAACCGGCGTACATATCGGTCCATTCGTAGTTTTCGCCTTCGGCTGCAGCCTGGAGATTGGCTGCCGTGTCGCCGATGCCGCCCAAGAGATCGAACCACAAACGGGCATGTTCCTGTTCGTTGCGAGCGGTCGACAGGAAGATTTCCGCGAGCTGTTCATAGCCTTCGCGGCGGGCAACTTCTGCAAAGTACGTGTACTTGTTGCGGGCCTGGGATTCACCGGCAAATGCGGTGGCAAGGTTTTCAGCCGTCTTAGTGCCCTTCAGGCGGTTGTCGCCGCCCGCAGCAGGAGCTTCCTGGACTTCTTCAAAAACTTCAACACCCTTGTGGCAAAGCGGGCAAACGAAATCAGCGGGCAGCTCATCGCCTTCATAGATGTAGCCGCAAACCTTGCAACGGAACTTCTTCATGGGAGTATCTCCTGCGTTATTCGAGTTGTTTAAAAGCGTCTCCATGCGAAGAGCCGATCTGCCTTTTCTGGTTTTGGGGATACCCGACAAATCGTCGCTTGGAACGCTTACAGTCCTATTGGTTGGCAATTGTAGGCTAAAAACCGAGCAAAACTTAGCTGATAGACAAAAGCAAAGAAGGCTATAGAACCGACCGAACAACAACGCTTAACGAACACCGGAGAGCATGCCTCAGAGAAGCAAAAACCCCGACGAATCGGGGTTTTCGCAGAATCTAGCTGGTGCGATGGTCAGAACAATCTTTCCTTATTTTAAAGGGAACTAAGCGATGGATACTTCTTTTTATACCGTAAGTTATACCTTACGGACTTTCTCGGCGCTCCTTGATGATTGATGTCAAGGCATCCTTCTTTGCCGCTACCTCTCCAGAAAGTCTTGCACCTTCTTCACATAATTCTGCACTTTCTTGGAGTAATTTTGTGCAGCCGGCAAGTCGCTCTCGGAAAGCGTCACAGGAATCGGAGTCGGCTCCGGACAGCTTGGCGCGATAACCGTCGGCGAGCTTGCGCACCCGCTCAACATCACCACGTAGGTCAATAGACTCAGCGCGCGCAGCCGCCAGTTGATCCATTGCTTCAGAAAGCGCCAGTGCGCTTTTTCGTTCTGCTTCACGATGTGCTTTCTCCTGTTTCGCCATAGCGGTTGCTGCCTGCTCACGCATTTGGGCGATGTCTTCGCTGTAGAGCGCGGCTGCATACTTGTATCCACCTATAAAAAAAGCGGCTGCCGCTACAGCAACCGCTACTGCTTTGTACCAACTGATCACAGAAAACAACTCCTGACCATACAAACCATCATTCACTAAGATAAAATCAAGAAAATAGCTTTACACAAAAAACACACACAAGTAAAACAAATCAATATCAAATACTACTCAAACAAACTCCAACCAAAATAATATCGCCATGGCAAAAATAGATAATCCACAAGAATTCCTCACTCGAGCAATCGACACATCGAACGGTTTCAATGACTGCAAGCCAGAAGAAATTCAGAAATTCCTAACCCCGTTATATGAAAAATCAAAAGAAAAAAATTCTGACAACAATCAAACAATAGAAGATTTTTCAAAGCCATTTGCTAGATCTTGCAATAATATGTGCAAGCCGTACAGGGCAATACTTCTCTTGTCTACAAACCAATTCACACTAACTAAACCATTAAGTCCAAGATCAATTATAAGATCCATTCGAGCAAATCAACTAAACAAACTCGACGAATACCTATTAAGTCAATCCGATTCCGGAAAAGAATTTGACATACACAAAACGCTTGAATCCATAATTCATAGCCAACACATCGTCAAACACAAAGAAAATGTACAAGAATGCATAGCTGCATTTAATAATAGCCTTTATTTCCCTACAGCAGTTGGTATTATTTCCATTGTAGACGGAGTTATATCCGATATATCAAACGATCAAAAAACAAATTTTGCACGTCGCATAAAAAAGATACAAAAGGCCGCATTAAGAATATTCGAAAATATAACACCAGAAATCAAATTAGATGATGTAAATTTCATAAACCAGAATATTGCTTTTGTATCATTCTACACAGCCCAATGTGACTTCTTTAATGGCAGTGATTTTGCCGATAGCGAACCACCATCCATAAACAGGCACTGGATTATGCACGGCCGCTCATCAAGACGTACTAGCAAACTAGACTGCATAAAACTTTTTCGATTACTAAACACCCTACTCACAATCAACGAACTACTATCTACAGAATAAAGTAGCTCAAATAATTTACTCCAATCAGCAATCAATCAATTTTATTCATGCACATTTGAAACTCCATATTTCTTCTCTTTACTAACCCATGAACAACTTTTCCGTCAACGTAAACCCAACGTTTTAGCTCAAGACATGCGCCTGGGTAGTCTCCTGCGTTCAATTTCTTGACGAGCGTAGAGGCGCAAAAGGCATTCCCGCCCACATTGAAAATGAACGACGTATAAGCGTCGTACTCTCCTTGGGAAAGCGGGACTTTGACACATTGTCCAATGGCGCTTTCGGCATTTTCAACGTCACGCATGAGTCGCTCAAGCGCTTCCGGAACGCTGATCTTGTCGCCCATTTCCACTCCTGATGTTGAACCGAAGCCGATAGTAGGAACGTCTCCGGGCACGGGGATATAAGCCTCACCGCTGAACCCTTCAAAGTTGGCCAATGAAACAAGACCGGCAGCCGTCAACGACAGTCCGGCCACAGCATATCTTGCGATATTCCTCATAAGAACCATTCCTTAAAGCAGTGTGCGACGTACCCGGCGCAAAAGAGAGTTCCGAGTACAAATAAAACCCATCGTGCGAGCCTTGTCACTAATGGAAGTTCACTGTCTTTTTTCATTACGAGCCACATGAAAATGGGGCTTAAAGCCCCTGCCAATTTGCTAAAATCCATGTCGGGATAAATCTTTTAGTCTTTAAGACACAAAAAAGCCGCAAGCGCGCCAACGCCTGCGGCTTTATCTTTTGAGCGATTAATCTTCCTCCTTCGCTCTAGCCTTCCATTCCGTGTACCACTTCCAACCCGTGTGACCGATCATAACGATCAAGTAGATGCAGGTTAAAAGAGGTACAAAATCTGGAAGCGGAACTCCAAAAATCGACATCCCACTCACAGCACCCCCCACGACGACGGGGGCGGACTTGCCAACTCCGCTTGTCATGACAGCCCCCTCAGTAACAAGTTCGGCACGCTCCATCTCACCCCCACAAAAAAGCAATGAGACATACCACGGAGCATGTACAAACTGGGAAAACCAAATCAAAAATCGCGTCCTGACTCCAATTTGTTACGACGAATCCTGACCACCAAGGCGGCGTGCCGACCTTCTTCTCAGTCTGGTCAACCTCGCGCCCCCAATAGAATCCGACGGCCAAAAGACCCCCCATGACGAAAGCCTCAAAAAGATCAGCCCCGAACGCAAGAGCGATCAGGGCTGTGAGGATTTGACACGCAAAGGCCAAGCCTGCGTGCGCAAAATTGGTTGGATTCATGCAATCACCTCCGGTTTTTCAGGCCATTCAACAGAACGTGGGAATCCTTCTTGTTCTGGGATGCCGCGCAATGTCTGTCGATACGACTTCACCAATTCAAGCTCTTCGATAGAGATCGGATAGTCAGGCATTAGCAGATAGTCGGTTTCAGCCAAAAGCGCATCTCGCTTTTTCCTGATACCGACAGCTCGATCTTGATCCGTCAACAAATCATCGCCAAGCGGAAAGCCGTAAAACTCAAGTGTTTCTCGAAGATACTCAACTCCGGCAGGAAATCCGTTGGCTCGAAGGTCGATGACTTCTGTCTCTGAAAACTCTTCGGTAAACATCGCCTTTGCGATGTCCCAAACTCGACCATCGGAAATACGGTAAAACTTCAAATCGTCCATTTTTTCCTCTTAAGAATATTGACCGCCCGTGCTGACATTTCCTGCGATTGTTCCCGGAAAAAATTCGACTCCCTTTCCACCAGTAGAGATAATTGAATTTTCTCGTGCAACATATCGCCTTCCAACAATCGAAACGCCCTCGGAAACATTGATTTGCGGTGCTCTTCCTGGATTAGTGAAAACCGATGTCGTCAATTTAAATGAACTTAAAGCACCACAAGATATAAACGTATTGCTTTCATTTGCATTACTCGAAATGATGTTTATATCAGCAGTCATTTGCATGGAGCCTGTAGAGAATGATAAGGTAACAAAATCTGCATCCATACCCTCATAATCAATCGTGATCCCAGACGGCTGATCTCCATTGGTCGCATAAATACGAATAAATCCATAGTTTGAAGCATAGAACAACTGTCTACTTCTCTGAGTTTCGCCATTGTATTTTTCAATTTCACCAAGTTTGAAAAATACGTTATAAAGGTTTAGCGTTCCCTTTTGGATGTCTACTACGTTGTAACCTGCTCCACTTGTGGATTTGATGATCGGCTTGATCGTTACATTTCTGAATGCATAAGAACTGGACGAAGCCAAGGAGATTAGATTGACAATGACTGTATTTTCTGCGTCCTCTGGAGAATTTCCCGTAATATAAATCTGCCCCGTCCCCTGGAAAGAATAAAGCTCTTGGCCGTTACTCGTCGATGCTGTTGATTGATCACCATACGTCCCCGGAGCAAGAAACAAATACACATCATAAATACTTATGTTATAGTTGTCAGTAATCTGACGAAGCGCATAATTCAAAGTTTTCCAAGGCAAGCCTTCACTTTCTCCGCGTCCTTCGTCAGTATTGTCTACACCCGTAGTGGAATTGCAATAAAAATTCTTATTCTTTGTCAACCAAATCGGAACACGGATTGACTTAACCAAATCCTCAAACTTGTCTGTTGGCATTTTTGAAAAGTCAACGGCGATTGTTCCGTCGCTTCCAATCGTAATACCATCGTCTCCCGTAATCTTTACGCCACCAAGCTGAGTTGAAGATGCTTTAGGAAGTAGCGCGAGAATGGCCTCCTTAACTCGTGCAGGAGTCATCAATACATTATTTGATGTCCCTGTTTGAGCTTGCGACTGAGTTGCCAATAGCGAATTAGCAATCTGAGTAATTGTCACAACTTGATCGGCCAACTTAGCAGTCGTCACCGATTTATCGGCCAAGTGCTCCGTCTCTACCGACTTATCATTCATCCATCCAAGAGATTGCAAAGCCCTAAGAAACTGAACTGGATCTGGAGGATTCGATGGAGTTTGCCCCGATGCAATAATGATGGAAACACGAACAGCTGCCATGAGGTTGAACCACTCTGCGCCCGGTAGTGTTGCTTTTTGCCCTGCAACCGGATTGCCATCTTGAGCGAATCCCGTGCTGATCAGTTTTGAGTAATTTGGCAATGTCTGTGTAGCTGCATCCTGCCAATAGTCAGTAAGTTGATTTCCATTAACCTGCGTTGCCATTTTTCACCTCATATTCAAAGACAACTTCTGCATGTGCCGGAGAATTTTTTCTAACCAGGCACTCAATAAAAGCGATCCCCCACGTTGCCAATCTCTCGCCAGCTCGGGAAGCAGTTCGAAAAAAGACTTTTTCAGTTTCAAGATTTGTTCGAACAACCAACACATATGCATGCCCCCACTGTGAGCCATAAAGACGCTCATCTACTCTGGAGCGCGTTGTGAATGGAGCGTAAGAACCGACATCAATATCGATGCCAAAAATCGCTCCGAGTTGCTCATAGAACGACTTCGTAAGTCCACTGCGTCGTATCAACAGAAGAAGGGCCTGACGTAGTTGATCATCCGTCAAATTGCTCAGACCTTCCATACACGTATCTGGTAGTCCGTATGCTTGCAACCAATCAGAGAACGTCTCAACGCATGTTCTTGGGTCCGCCTCCTCCACCAGTCTTTCGGATATCGCATCGATTCGCTGCAAAGCCTTCGAACCAGAACTCAGGACTGCGCTTCCTGGTGTCCCTATCTGTCTATGCCATGCTGGACCTGGCGGAAGCAGCTTTGTGAGCGCCTCGTCATAATTTCGATTATTCATACGAAACTACTCCAACAATCAATAGCTCGTGGGACTCTGCAATTACGTCGTCCGTAGGCACCAAAAGGTCGTAATCTTCTTCTCCCGCAGCAGATGAAATCGCCTGACGAATATGCGAGATGAGAATGGCACCACCAGGTGTCGCCTCACGAATAAAAAGGCTCTTGATTTCCGCCTCGATTTGCGCTCGAACAGAATCGTTATCAGGGCGCAAGTTTTTGATTCTGAAATTCACAGCCTTTGCCACGGGCGCTAAAACAATCGGTGTTGCTGTCACAGGCGCGTTATCAGCGATGTACTCATCAACGATTTGAACCATTCCGGCAGTCGGAACACCGTTGTCAGTCAAACCGTCAGTGGCGAATCGAACAACAACTGTCCCAATTCCCTGCTCCTTCGGAAAACACCATGCACGAGTGACACCTGGCACTTCCTTTGCCCATGCCACATAGTCAGTAGCAGTCCCTCCTCTCGGCGGGTTTTGAAGTCGGTACAAAAGCCTGGATCTCAGCTCGTCATCGCTTTCTGCTTCCGCGCCGCCTGCCATCTCAGAGCCAACGGCTTCTGCCGACACCCCGGAAAGGGCTGAGACGAGCGTATAGATCTCTCCTGCAGAACGGTTCCCAACGGTGCCGACAGAAGCGCACTGCACTTCGACCTCGTTCTGATCGTCCTCCGGCTCCTCAGTCGTCACATAGCGAGTCACGCCGTCGGCGGCCAAAAAGACCGTCCCAACCGGAAGTGCCGATCCTGTCGTTCTGGTGACCGTCAGCGTTCCTGTCGCCGAAGAAGCAACTCGACGATAAATGCCTTGGATGGATGCATGTCGTTCCAGATACTGCGTTTCGGCCGTATCCGGAAAGAGCTGTCGAACAATCCAGTTGATAAACGAGTAGAGACCGTGAACTGCAAAAGCGAAACACTTCGGAAGAACGCGCAGATTCGACTGTCGCAGCTGAACGGCTCCTGCCTCTCGTTCTGCATCCGTCTGCAGCTGCGTAATAAGCTCTCGTAAGCTCGGTCTGTCAAAAGCCATTGATTACTCCCCAAACATCAGCAAATCGCAGTGCTCTGCTGTCACCGCTTCTCGTAACGACAACCTGAAGATCGACTCGATCGATTCCGTTTCTTTCGGCCGTGACACTCACGTCGTCAGCCACACCGTCATCAACCAACCACTTCAATGCCTCCTGCGCGTACTCACGTACTCGCGCAACGGTCGTCGCCGTGATCTTTTGACGACGCAAGAGCCAAAGCCTTGACCCTGTGCGTTCTCCCGGATCGGCATAGGTATCGCCCCAGAAGCCATACCGTCTCCGTCCTTCAACCTCGTCGTCGTCATGAGCACGCGCCCAAGAAAAAAGCGAGATCATCACTGACCTCGCCAATTCATCCGAAGCGAAGATCGACATCTCGCTCGGTTTCCCATTGATCGTGAGAATATCCATGTTGTCCCTCAATGCGCTGTGCTTGTTTCTGCTCCATCGCCTTGTTCCGTGTGCATGTGCTGCTGCAGGCTGATTCCTCCGGCCGTGACATCTCCAGTCGTCGAAAGATTGCCATCGACCTCCGCTCCAGAGCCGCCGCTAATGGCCATACCTCCTTGTCCGATGATCTGACCTGCAACCTTGAGAACTCCTGAAAACGTCGACTCAGGGCAAATCACATCAAGCTTTGAGCAAGAAAGCTTTACGTTTCCTGTCACCGTTTCAGTGACGTTTCCGCCCACCGTTGCAATCAAGTCATTCGGAGTTACAACCTCTATAGCACTGCGCTTTAAGTGAACTTTCTGTCCGATGTCATCAAAGATGGCCACTTCACCCTCTTCAACGCGTATGCGATAACGACGATCTGCAGTTACGATCACAACGCCGTGAGATCGATCTCCATTGAGAAAGCCGGCAATCATCTCTGCACCGGCTTTGACTCGTGAGGTAAATCCGTAAGGTTCGAAGTGCTCAAGACCTTCGCGCACATCTCCAAGAAGAAACTCGCCCTGGACGGTCCGCATTTTCGGGGCCTCATCTACAGTCTGCACAACGCCGCGACCGAGAAGTCCACGGATTAGATTCAAGAATTTCATGTCACGTTGTCCACCCAAGAACTACTGCTCGATGACGATGCTTCTGCAGACTCTGCCTCAAAAGCCTCGATAGGAGCTAGATTGAGCTGCGCAAGCTGTCCGCGCGACGAGAGCGAATACACAACCTCGGACAAAAGCAGATTGCGGTCGATGCCAAGAAGAGAGTCTCTGACATGAACCAATGTGTTCGGCCGCCAAAGTTTTCCTGCCGCATCTCTCCACCCAACAACCGAATACCTGACAGCCCCGAGCAGCGCACGTCGATGTCGCCGCTCAAAATCAGCCAGGCGTCGGCACAAGTTGGCAGTAACAGAACCAGACTCAGTCAAGGCAAGCATTCGATGACGTTTGGTTTCAACGTCCGTCGCACCCGCTCGAATGTGAGCCGCTGCGGAACCAAAGGCCAAATCACTTCCGGCACGCTGTCCTTCAACGACATAGTCGGAGAATATGTTTGAAGCATCGCGCCTGGCGTCTGCAGAAAGAATATTGACTCCAAGCTGCAGACCGCCGGCAGCATCTCCAAGAGCGCCAGGTTTCGTAAAAACAAGGCGTCCTGCCTCATCATCAGTCACGAAAAGCTGTCCGAGCTTCAGAAGCCTCGAGATCGATTCAAAACAAGTCTCCCCCGGCTCAATGGCATGCAGTTCAATCGGATCACCTGTGTCTGTTTGAGTCTCAACCTCGATGCCGTATGGCGCACACAGATCTGCCGCAATCTGCTCGATCTTGAGTCCTTTCCATTGCGCGGCCTTTGGCTTTGAAACCGTCTGCACATCGCCAGAAGGCCCAACGATTTTTGCGTCCGACCAAACTGAACCTGCATCAGATGAATTCGATGCAATGGCCGCAGCGTCCGGACAACAGTCAATGATGTCTGCCGTACGGCTTCTTCCGGAAAGCTGTACCCGGACAAATCCTGCGTCATACGAAATGGGGGAAGCAAAGATGTATCCGGTCAAAACCGGATCACCTCCGATCCACACCTCGCATGAGTCTCCGAGAGAAACTGCCGATAGAACATCTTCAGCGCCCGGCCATTGATAGGTGATGCCGACAGAAAAAGAGCGGGCTGCCATTGTGACGCCCGCCGTGATTGCGACGTCCGTCCAGCCTCGCAACGACTTTCCGCCGCAGCGAACTTCGACAAAATCTTCACTCATTGAGCACCTTCAAGACGTTCGGACAAAAAAGAGGATGGCGAACGCTGTTGCGCACGACGATCTCCCTTGCTCGACCCGCGTCTCCATACAGATCCATTGCAGTCACGCAAGAAGGCATAACCGCACCTGCGTCGTAGTCATAGAGTCGAGCCTGCGACTGTGAACGTTCAGAAAGATCTCTGCTCACTGATGTTGCCGCTGTACGCAAGGACATGAAGACGCTGTCGTCGTTCGTCTCCATCATCTCTGACTCAAGCGCATCAACAATCTGCTGTTGAGCGTCCATCATTTCGTCATAGGAAACAGTTGGAGCCGATTCGCTTGCCTCGTCCCCCGCACCTGCAAGCGTGCTTGCAGAAACCGATCCTCCTGACGATTCCGGAAGAATCAAATCACTGGCAACCGTTGAGTCAAGCTCGGTACCGACGAGCGTACTCACACCAACAGCTTGTACCAAAACAGACTGACGACACAAGCTATAGACGGCAGATCGATTGGATTCAATCACCTCATCGCTCTTAGGCTTGACTGTGCCGTAGCTCGGTTCCTCTCGATCGACGTTCAGATCGTCGACAAGTGAGCAAAGGCTCTTGCCGACTCTCTGCCATCCTGCAACGGTCGTTGCCATTCCGGAAAGACCAAGCGCCCCCATCAGCTTCGTAGCAAATGCCTTTGGATCTACGGACACAAGTCCAATTGCATCAGAAGCAAGATCCGATACGCGGTCGGCAAAACCGAGCACTTGCGCGATTTTGCTGTTCGAAATGATTCCCAAACTGTCAAGGAGATCGCCTGACAATGCGTCTTGAACGAAGTCCTCAACAGCATCCAGGTTGATCGCGTCCGCAAAAGATTCAATCGCCGCCGACATCAAAGCGTCGGCCGAAAGGCGGCTCAAGGACTGCGTCGCACTGTTCTGCGTCGGGAAAGCATTCAGGCCTGCTTCGATGAAAGCCAGAGAGAATCGCACAGTGCGCGAGGCCTGAGAAAAGCTCAAGCTGGCCCCGGGCAGTGCAATGACCTGAAGTTCACCAAGCTCCGGATGCACCAATGTAGCTGCGCCCGGCTTTTCCAGAGCTTCACGCAGCTTCTTGGCCTGCTCGATGCAGTCATTTCCGATCACGAAAGCGGCAAAGCGGTACTCTCGCGCAGCACGGCCGAGATCCTCCGTATACGGCTCGTCGCGCTGAGGAAATTCATGCGTAACAGTTCTGCGCCCCGCCGAGACATCGCTCGCATCAACGTAGAAAGAAACACCGCGAAAAGATGCGGGAAGTTTCGCCATTTCAAACCTCTCTAAAAGGCAGGGGCATACGGACCAACGCCAAGATTTCCGTGATCAATTGACGTATCAACCGACAGCCCCCGATCACTGCGCACACCGTTGAGAGACATGTTCGCGGGTGCATTTTTGAAGCTGACTTCAACGGCACCCGAGTATCGATGTTCCTGCACTGGCTGAGCTTTCGTCATACTTGGGACTTTGCTCAAACTCAATGCAGAAGACCAAAAGTCCGTCTGCTCACTTGGAAGACCAAGCGCAGCCGCATCCGCTTCGTCGTATTCGACGGTTGCAAGTCGCTGATCAAGTCTCTTCACAGTGGCAATCGGCGCTCGATCGTTGACATTGATCGTCTCCTCAAGCTCAACCTTCGCATCTCGCTTTTTCAGAAAGTCTGGAGTGATCGCATCGAACGCTTCTGCAATGCCCTTTCCGATACCGCGAATAGACTCTACGAATCCGTTGAACGTCGCCATCAGGCCATCAATGCTTCCTTTGATGCGATCGCTGATCGAGTCCCAGTTCTTGATGATCACCGTCGCAAGACTGACGACAACGGATCCAATCAGAAACAGCGGACTTGCCTTGCTGACAAGCGGCAGGGCCGCCTTCATGAGGGTGCCGAGTCCCGCTCCCAAAGTCGTGATCCCTTGGTAGAGATCAAAAACCCCCTTGACGGTTTTCCCGGCAACGTACAGGCCAATGACCTCCCCGATGTGCTTAAAAGCGAATGCCACAGCGGAGCCGACAACACCGAACTCTTCCCTGAGTTTTTCGCCGCCTTCGACCAGAGCGCTGATCTTGTCGGCAATACTCTCCCAAGGAATTCGGTCAATGGCTGTTGCCAACCCGCGCGCCCACTCTTCTGCTCTCTCCTGCAGGAGCAGTCGAATCCTCTCGATCACAGCCTGCAACCCTTCAGCCAACGCTCCAAGTGCGGGAGCAAGCGTCGAGAGCATGGATGTTGACGCGACCGAGAATTGGTTTTTGACGGATTCCCACTCTGCTCGGAAAGCCTTGAGGGTATCGATCTGATCCTGTGTGATGGCCGAGCCGGCCGCCTTCATGGCCGCTTCGCTTTCGCGGAACGCCTGACTGCCCTTCTGGAGCATCGGCAAAAGCTTGGCACCGGTATCTTCACCGAATGCAGAGATAGCCATTCGAAGCTGAATGGCGCTGTCTTTCTGCCGTGCCACGGCATCGGCAAAGTCAAGGAACACCTGATCGGCGGTCTTGATGTTGCCGGCCGCATCTCGAGCCGAGATGCCGACCTTTTGAAGGAGCTGCGCGAGTTCGTCCTTTCCACCAGTTGCGGCATCGGATAACTCAATGTTCATGTCACGGAGCGCCTCCGCGAACTCCTGCCCCTCCATGCCGGAGGCAATGGCAGTCGCCTGCCATGCCTGCAGACGTTCCGTTGCAACGCCTGTCTGCCGACTCATCATGTCCATCTGCGTTGCCGTTTCGGCTGCCGCTGTCGTTGCGTACCAAACGCCGGCACCTGCACCTGCTACAGCAGCGATGCCGGCACCGGCCATCTTGGCGGCATCCGAGATCGATGAAAAGCCATCTCGCATGTCGCGGGAAGCCGTGCGCATTTTCTGTTGCAGACTTTTGAGCACGGGGCTCATCTGATCGCGCAAGGTCACTACCGCACGAAGATTTGTTTCTTCAACAGCCATTGTTCATCTCCTCTCGGATGTCCTGCCACTCCTCGATCAGCACGGCAAGGAGGTCAAGCTTGGTCGCCATCATTTCTGCCGGCGTCATACGCCAGAAATAGGCGGCTCGGAAGGCGACCTTACGAAACTCTCTCAAGTTTCCAAGACCGAGCCGGGTGTAAAAGAAAGGCACTGCGTGATCCAACTTGAGATTGCTTTGAAGTCGCAAAGCTCAAGTCGATAGACTTCTTTCTCAGTCAGTCCGCCGAGGCGGATGATGTACTGCACCGCCACTCGACGGTTTTCAATCGCTTGACCACCGTCAGAAGCAGAGAAAGACCAGATCGACCCTAGACGCACATAGTCCTCAGTCGTAATGCCGCGAAGGGAAAGCTCAGTGAGCACCTCCCCTTCCCCTCGCTCAAGCGGCTTTGTCAATTTGAATGTTTTCCCGTCCATGGTTAACTCCATGTGCCGGTTTCGCCGGCAAAGTCAAAGGAAGCTTCGCCCGTCTCTGACACAGTCGGCGTACCGCGCACGAATGCGTTGGCCATCGTGTACACACGGCCGTTTGCAAGCTCGACGCGAATCGTCATCGCAGTCGAATCGCAGATCGACTCAAAGTCGGTTTTATCCGTGAGTCGCACGGTGCATTGAATGTAGGGAGCAATGTGCTGCTCGTCGTATCCGATCACGCGACCTCCGACTACAACGTCTGTGCGATTGACCGTAGTCAGCGGGATGGTGAAAGAACCCTGGGCGGGAATTGTGGTGCCGTCGATCGTCATGTAGGCGACACCGGAAATGCGTTTCTGCGTCATCGATTGACCTCCTTAATACTGCAGACGGAACTGGCACAACAACGCGAAAACGCGCAACTGGTTCACAAGATCCGGCGGGAAGAGCACATCGAGTCGGTTCGGATCCGTCAGGTTGCGTTCAACCACCAGATTGGCCTTGAAGAGATCCATGTTCTCGACAAGACCCATCGTTTCGAGCACCGAATAGGCGGCGATCAGCTCGGATCGGATAATTGCCGGTGTCACAACGGCCTGCCCTTCGCCGAAGGTCGTCCCGTCATTGGCCAACTTGTGGCGGCCGAACTTGGACGTAATCTGCGTGCGCAGATAGCGGACGATGTAGCCGAGCGTGTGCAGCGTCTCTGCGTCCTGGTACGAGTTGTCGCGAGCGCCGTAGGAGTTCGTGACATACGTCGTCACCGCACGCTCAATAGCCGTCGCGCTCGAGCTGTCGGTAAAGGTCGCACACCCGGCCGCCAGAAGACTTTCGCGGTCCCCGCGCGAGATGCGGTCGGATACTCGAGGAGCCGTGATTCCGGAAAGCTCAAGCGTTTGGAACGGACGAGCGGGATCTGCCTTCACCGAAACGGCAATCTGCCCCAAGGCTGCACCGAGTCGGTCAAAGCCGAAATTCGGATCCGTTTCGGAAACGGCAAACACCGTCAAGTGCGGATCATTCTGCGTCTCACCAATACTGAGCAACTCTTCTACGGATCCGCGCTTGGCACTGTAAACGTGGCCGTAGAGCTGAACGTTATAGGACCAACGCGTTTCCATCGCGAGCTTGACCGCATCAAGACTCGTCTTGTCGTTAAACGGAATGCCGATGAATTCAAACGGCTCTTCCTTGAGTGCGTCAAAAGCGGCCTCGATGTCGGGAACACCTGTGCCCTCTACGCCGTCAGCGATTGCAATGCCGACACCGGCAGGAAGCTCTTGTCCGTTGGATGATCCAAGCAAATTGACATTGACAGTCAGATCATTGCCGACAAGTCCCTTGTGCTTCGAAGTCAGCGTGATCACGCCCAGTTCTGCAGAGGCCGTCACAGGCAAGTCAGCTTCCGCATTGATTGCGGCCATGACATTGCCTGCGATGTCGGATTCCGTGTCTCCGGAACTAACGCCAACTTGAACCAGGTCGAAACCAACATACAAGCTGATTGTTCCGGCAGCTGATGCCGTGCCTGTCACGGTAACGGTCTTGGTTGCAGCAACACCGGACGAAGGATCTTCGACGGGCATCACGTAGAGCGTTCCCGTGCTGTCCTGGTTTCGGTAAGCGGTTACCATTTGGTGAAGAATCGAGCCTTGGCCGAAAAGCTCTGCAGCTTTCTCAGCTGAAGACACATAGGTCAGCTCACCTGCCGTTGCCTTTCCTGATTCGAGCATCGGACCGATGATCAGCGACTGCATGTCGTTGGTCGTTGTGTTGGCGGCGGAATTGTCTACTTCTGCGTAAAAAAGCGGCGTGTAGACCTTTTGTGGAATTTGGTTAAATGAGATTGCCATCTATTTCACCCATAAAAAAAGGCGCTCTACGCGCCATTCGTTAAGTCGATTTCGAGTTTTGCCTCGATGACACCATCCGGTCTTCCCGTGTCGTGATCGATCGTGTCAACGTCGACCGACACGCGATCGAATGTTCCCAGTCGTTCATACGCGACCTCCTGCCAGGTGTCTTCCTTCGTCACAGTTGTCGTCGTCTTGAACTCAAAGAAATAGATCAGTCGGTCGCGCGTGAGTGTCTGCAGCGTGCCGCCCTCGTATTCGATCGGATCGTGGCATTCCGACGGACACCATCCGCACAACGCCTTGAACAGTTCTGCACGCAGGTCATCAAGCTGATCGGCAGCCGCCTGACCGCGTTTATCTGCATTGCCAAGAAAAACCACCACACCGAAGTGTTCTGTCAGCTCCTGGTGATATTCGTTGCCGTACTCGCTGGCCTCTGCAATCTCAGCATCCTCATCGAGTCGCACAACATACGCTGCAGGCAGAACCTTCTGCGAAACAACCCCCTCGAGAAGCTCCTGACTGATCGTGCCGGCCACCTGTTTGAAGCTTGGGCACTCGGCAAGAATTTGATTCACAATCGGTGCGATTTTCATTTGTCGAAAATTCCCTTCAGCGAATCTTCAAGCCCTTCCAGAACCCGTTTCATCGCAAAGTTTTCATTGGCCAACATCGCGTCGGAAACATAGTCTTTTCGCTTTTCAAGCACCCCGCCTCGCTTTCTCTTCTTCGTTCCATACCGAAGAAAAGCCGGATAAAACTCCTTGCTCGGATCCGGCTTGTCTTGGAAGACAACCACACCGTATCCGGACCGAAACAGCTTGTACTTGATCGCCTCACGAAGTTTTTTGGTCCTCATGCCTGGGTACGATCCAGGCAAACTGACACCGACACCAGAAACCTTTCGCCGAGCCTGCTTGCGGACAAGCTTGCCGATTTCGCGAAGCTTCGGACGAAATGCCTTTTTGTCAAAGTCAGTGCGCTTTAGCTTGAGTTCTTCGAGCGAAAAATCGAAACTAAATGCCCCCGTCGTCCTCATCGAGGTTCTCCTCAAGACAAACATCCAACACGGTGAACCGCCGTTCGCCTTCAAGATCAGACGATCGAAGGATGTTGTATCGGCTGCCGTCGATTACGACGCACATCCGCCCCGTCAACGTCTCCGGACAAAGTTTTCCCGTCCGTCGAATCGTGATGCGGTGCGTCACTGCCGTATCAAGTTGCTGTTTTCCAAACCAGTACGTCAGTGCGCCGACAGGCTCAAGGCGCGCCCAGACAGTCGCAATAGTCGTATATGTCTCTCGGAGTCCTGAGCCGTCCTGTTCAGACGTCCAGGCAAGAATCTCCGCTCGACGATCAAGCTTGCCCGGATTCGTCAGCATCGTCAGCACTCCAATCGATGTAAGAGTCAATGAACATGCTTCGCATCACACGACTGCGGATCTCTTCGTCTGTCGCCGTTCGGTTTTCGTACATGAATGCAACGAGCATGCAGCACGCGATCTGGATATCTCGCGGAACGTCATCAACCGTGGCCGCGACTGCTCCCGATTCAACATCGCCAACGACAGGCCGACGAAGTCGAGTCTCAATTAGCCCTGTTGCAGACTCGGCAAGCAGCTCAAGCATTTGGTTCTCGATCTCGTCGTCGACACGAACAAAACTCTTCAGTATTTCTGTATTCACGCAAGCCGTCATGTCTCAAGACCCTCGGTTGCCCGAGGGGCCCCATTGTCACTGGTTATCAGGAACCGATCGCAAGATCGCTGCCGATGAAGCAGTTTGCAGATTCAACTGCAAAGGCCATGCGGCATTCGCAGCGGATCGTGTAGAGGTTCTTCGTGACGTTGTCGCTGTCCTGCTCGAACATCTCGATCACGGGCGCGCTGCGGTCATAGATCATGGCCCCCATCTGAGGATCGGCAACCATGAACTTGCCTTCAGCAACTTCAGGAAACTCGACAACACGCAAACCCCACGGACGAATATCAGTGCCAGCCTGCAGCGGAGAACCCATCAGATAATCACCACTTTGGTTCTTCATGCCGCGCAGGGTATCGAAGTCCATCGGGTTGAGGAAAAGAACCGTCGGGGTGTAGCCGGTCTTGCGCATCGTGGAAGCACAACGACGAATCAGGTCAAGAACGGTCGAGCCTTCGGGCATCGTCGACGTAGTAAAGCCGTGCGCCGTAAAGTTGCCGGCAGTGAAAATGCCAGAGAGGTTCTGGCCGGTACCGTCGCCGACCAGGAGCTGACGTTCGATGCGACGGTTGAGACCGTACATCATGCGGTTGTTGATGTAGGCCGCAAGAGCCGGAGCATCTTCGGCAAGCTGCTTGGTCACTCGAATGTAGTGAGCAATCGTTCGAACCGATGCATCGGCTTCTTCGAATTCGATCTTCGATTCGGGCTTAGCCGTCGATTCAGCAGTTTCGGCAGCCGAGTTTTCGAAGGACTTTTCCTTGAGGTAGGAAATAGCGTTCGACGAAGTGGTCGTGTGCGGGAAGGCGGCGGTCACAACGTTCGGAAGCTCGGGCTCGCCCTTGATACCACGGTAGTCAACAGGAACGGATCCTGCCGGAGTCACAACGGGAGAAGCGGCAGCAAGCGTCGCCTTCGTGATCTTGCCGGCCATCAAGTCTGCATAGGGCTGGCTTTCGGTGAACTGGGCACCAAGAGAGACGGTTTTTTCGCCGCCAACCGAAACGGTCTGAGCCTTCTGCTGCAGGTCAAGCATCTTCTTGCCGAGCTTGGCCTGTTCCTCAGAAAGAGCCTTGATCTGTTCGGCCATGTCGGCAGCCTGCTGCGCATCCTTTGCGCGGGTCGAAGAGAGTTCCGAGAGCTTGGCCTCAATGTTGGCGGCCTGCTCAAGAAGTTTTTCCATGTGGTCCATGTGTGTTACCTCATATTTTGCTGATACGTTCAAAGATCGCCTGCAGCTTAGTTTGAGCTTTCAGCGCGTCATCCCGACGCGTATCTGCGGCAAAGCAGGCCTTTGCCTTAGACAGCAGCCATCCCGACTGCCGTCGTGAAAGGTTTCCGACGTCCTTAAAGAAAGCCTCGAGATCACGAACCGTCTCAAGGCTTTCAATGCGGCTGTCGATCTCGTCTGCCGACAGCGTCTGCGTCACTCGCGCCTTCGAATCAGCAGGCGCTGTGACAATCGAAATTTCGTCGAGTTTGAGAACCTTTGACAAAGACATAACGCCCTTGTCGTCAAAGTCACAGTCCTCCTCAGAAAAGCCGATCGACACCGACAGGCCGTCAACCGTACCGGCATGAAGAGCCGCGTAAACGTCCTTGGCCATCGACACGCCTTGCGTGAGCACGCCTTCGACCTTCAGGCCAACGGCATTCTCCTCGAGCTTGTCCCAATAGCCGATCGGTACGGCAAAGCTGTCGTGGTTAGAGAACATCTTCGGCTTTGCTCCGGACGCAATCACGTCCTGATATGCGCCAGCGAGGATCTTGAAGCCATAGCAGTTGACGTTCCCGAATCGCGTTGCATACCCCTTTACTCGCCATTCATGGCTATCGTCGAGACTCAGCTCAACGTCTGCCAGTGCGATATTCACCAGTTGCTTTTTCATTGCTTAATGTCCTCGCCAATCGGCGTTTGTGGTTCGTTCTTATTCGCAACTTGTCCCAACTTGTCGAGCGGAGCCAAATTGGTCTGCGCCGTAAGCACGTCTCCACCATCGATCGGCGGGTCGTTCTCAAGTTGGCGAACCTCGTTTCTTGTCTTAAATCCGTTTTGAACAGCAGTCGCGTAAGCGGAATAACGGCTCTGAAGGTCTCCACGAAAGAAGGCATCAAGGTTGAATTCCACAGTTAAAGAGCCGCGCTCTTCAGGTAGAAGGACGCGGCTCTCAATGGCCTGTTCGATGCTTTTCAAAAGTGGGTTCAGCGTGAATTTGTGGAAACCAGCAACTATTTCTGCGATGCCTGATCCCCATGTCGTCGCTCCGGATGCTCCGATCAGAACAGGCGGCACACCGAACCAACGGCAGATTTCCTCGACTCCGTAGCGTCTGCTCTCGAGCAACTGGCTTTGCTCCGGAGTTAGAGCCACCTGTTGGAACTTCATGTCTGCTTCGAGAACAATGACACGTCCAAACCCTTCCTTAAAGGTTCCCAATGCGTTTGCGACAGACTTATCCTGTCCCTTCTTTCGGTCAAGGATGTGGTCAACGGTAAGGATGCCGGCCGGCCGACCGAAGTTAGCCGCGTTCTGCATCGTGTACTTCTGGGTTTCCATCGACTCTCGAACACTCGAGCCCATGAACTCAAGCTTTGAAAAGCCAAGTGTTCCGGTGCCGATGTCCTTGATGTGAAGAACATCACCGGCATCAAGCAAAAACGTCTCGCCATCTCGGACGTATTGGTAGACCAAGCGGCCGTCCGATTTGTCTGAAAAGACGCTCATCTGATCTGCAGAAAGCGGCCAAAGACTGACAAGGTCCCCGTCTTTATCGCGCATGATTTGCGCATAGGCGTTGCCTCTCAACGCCCACTGCACGATCATCGCCTGCCAGAAGTCGCTTGCCGTCATCACCTTGTTCGGGCTGTCGTGGAGAATGGACCACAACCGTGACTCGCGGTACAGACGGCGAACCCCATTGTCGTTTTGGTAGACCATCAGCGGAAGGGAACTCACCGTACCTGCAAGCAGTCGAGCGCATGCATAGACTGTTGAAATCTGCAACGCCCCATCGGGAGGCAGCGGAGACGCAACCATCCCTGCCGGCGTTCCGAGTTGTTCACCGGACTGGTCGTTCATCACGCCGCCCCAGGAGAAGCGTGTGAAAAATCTTCGAATTGGATTCATGTCTACACCACGATGATGTCGTCAATGAAGTCACTAAAGCTCCCGCTCTCGTCTCGATCGTCGAGGCACATGGCAAGCGCATAGATCAGAGCCACCGGGCCGTCGATCTTCTGCTCATAGCGTTCCTTGCGCGGGTAGATGTTGTCCTTCGCATCAAGTCGAGCGACAACATTGCTCATCATCCACGCCATTGCAGGATTATCGTCATGCGACAGTTTTGCGTCCTGCACCAAAGCTTCGAGCCACTTCATCGGCTCTGAAATGTTCTGGACGGTATTGCGGTACTCAACCATCGGCGCACCGTCCTCGGAAAGATTCCCCGCAAGCTGAGTGGCCTGCCACGGGTCATAGGCAATCGCCTGTACGTCAAACCGTGACAAATCCTCACGAATATCCTCTTCGATGCGAGAGAGATCCGTCATTGCGCCGCCGGTAACCGTGATCGCTTCAGTCTCTGCCCATCCTGCGTACTGAGAATTTGTGCTCTTTTCGATTGCCGCTTGCGGCAAGTACAGCTTCACCGAGGCGTAAAACCGTGGCTTGCCATCGTCGCCCTCTTCTTTGAAGACGATCACCTTGGCGGTCATGTCGTTCTTCGCACCAAGGTCGAGGCCGATAACGCACGGCTTGCCGATCATGTCGTCAAGGTCCAGCAGGCCGCCGCATCGATTCCAAGCAACCATGTCCATCCAGGACGTGCCGGCAGCGCACCAAACGTTCAGGTGCTTTGTCTTGAAATTATTCGTTGCGCTGGCAATCGCCATCGCCTTTTTCTGCAACGGAATGATCACATCCGGCATGACGCTCACGTCCCAGTTCGGGTTGGCCTTAATGAGCGCCTCCTCAGTCGTCCAGTCGTCATCCTCATCGATCGTGTAGATCACGCCGAACTGCGTCTCGTCCTGAATCGTTCCGGAAAGGACTCCGCGCACCATGGTTCGCACTTCGTAGCAGATGCCAGACGTATCGAATCCGGCCGTAGTAATCACCCACAGCAAAGAGTTGAGTCGCTTGCCCATGGATGTTTCGACTACGTCGTAGACTGCTCGCGTCTTGTGCGCATGCAGCTCGTCGACGCAGGCAAAGTGCGTATTCAAGCCGTCCAGCGTTGAACCTTCAGCCGACTTTGCCTGAAAGGTCGAGTTGGATCGCGGAACGTAGAGCGCATTGGCCAACACCTCAAGCCCAAAGTTCTGACGCAGGTCTTTGTTGGCAACACACATCTGCTTGGCGTCACCAAAGACGATCTTGGCTTGATCGCGCGTTGTTGCGAACGAATAGACCTCTGCACCCGGCTCTCGGTCGGCGAGAAGGCTGTACAGCGCCACCCCGCTTGAGAGACAAGACTTACCGTTTCCGCGTGGCACCTCGATGTAGACTCGTCGAAACCGTCGACCGCCGTCTGACCGGCGACGCCAGCCGAAAATGGTTGACAGAACCCAAACCTGCCAAGGCTCGAGCTTGATCTTCTGGCCTGCAAGTGCACCCTTTGTGTGTGTCAGAAGTTCAATGAATTTGCAGACACGATTACCTTCAGCCTCAGTGAAAACATACAGGCCTGTCTTGGCATAGCGCTTCCTGTCGCCTCTGTTTCTTCGGATTGCCAGCTTGACGAATTCACAGGCAAGAATATTTCCGCTGAGAACATCTGTTTCGTACTTCTCTGCGATCTTGCAGTAGTTCTTAGAAACCATCGAATTCGTTCCCTGAATTGTCGTCCTTTTTGCGAACGCTCACACGCGCGCGCGAGGCCGGCGTAAATCCAAGCTCTGTTTCGCACTTGGCCAATATCTGCTGAACCTTGACTAATGCGTTAAATGCAGGACTGATCATCGGCGTAGGTTCGCCGTCTTTCATAAAAACGATATCGCCGCTGTCGACAAGCTTTGCGAGCTTGCGATACAGCGCGTAGTTGCGTGCCCATCGCTCGAGAACGCCCGCATCAAGCGCAGTCAGCACGCCTTCCGGAGCGCATTCGACAGCAAGCTGCCAGGCGGCTCTGGCGTCTTTGTTGAGTCCGACCGGAGGCTCCGGAGTGAGTTTCGCCGTTGATAAATCGACCTGCCGATGACGGCGGCACGGCTGCAGAGTTCCCTGAGCAGCCTTCACTGCTTCATCTTTTTTCGGTCTTGGCAAAGTTCAAAACTCCTGGTTTTGCACGCATAAAAAATTGGCTGGATCCCGCGGTCAGGAGGGAGTAAGCTAAAATTTTTAACCCTCCCCATCCCTCTGAGAAAGGAATACCTATGGACCCGTTAACAGAAGCTGGTGTCGCAGTAGGCAAAGAACTCATCACAAAAACAACCTTTTATGATGACGGCCTTCGTCCCGTAGTTACAGAAGCAGGCAAAGCTCTCGGCACATTAGGCAAGACTGTAAACTTGTGTCTTGCACCTCTGGCTGGTGTCGTGTGGGGGTACGAAAAGATCTGTGCTTATGTCGAAAAGCGTGTAACTGAAAAACTTCAATCGATCCCTCCAGAACAAATCCAGACGCCAAAAGCAAACATTGCCGTGCCAGCAATTGAAGGCATCCGGACTGTATGCGACGAACCCATTCTCCGAGAGCTGTATGCAAGTCTTCTGGCCTCCTCTATGAACAAATCTTCAGCCTCGGGCGTTCACCCATCCTTTGCCAAAGCAATTGCCGAGCTATCTCCCGACGAAGCCAAGATTCTTGCTGTATTGGTCAAGGCCAACATAATCCCCATAATTGATCTTAATGAGATGCTTTCGGATGGCCGTGGTTATGTGCCTGTCATTACAAACTTCTCAGACATTTCTTGGAGAGCTGGCGCCGAATACCCTTTCATGGTGACAACCTATCTTGAAAACCTCGAGCGCCTAAAGATCATCGAAATGTCTCACACGTCTCATTTGCGAGATGAAAGCTCTTACACAGCCCTTGAGCAGCACATTGCCATTCAAGACACAATCAAAAAACACCTATCAGATCCGAGTCGAAAGAATTTCTCCCGAAGATTTGCTCGCCTGACGAGCTACGGGGCCGCCTTCTGCAAAGCATGCGGCATCGAAGGTGTGTCCTAGTCAGAAAAATCTTGAAGACGTTGTACACACCAATTGATCCGCTTGGCCAAGGCTTCAAATGCTTTATAGCCAACGAACCACGTCAACAAAAAAGCAGTCACCACCAATAGAAGGGCAACAATCTGAAATCCCGTCATTTTGTCCTCCAGTTCCCAAAACCGCCGTCTTCCCTGGCTGTCTTGCGGCTGTGGCATTCGTGACAAAGGGACTGAAGGTTGCTCTCATCGAAGAGAAGCTTCGGACAACCTCGATGCGGTTTGATGTGATCGACATCGGTTGCCGGCGTCAGCTTTCCCGCTTTGAAGCAATGCTCGCAGTAGGGATGTTGTGAGATGTAGCGCTTCCGGAGAGCTTGCCATCGAGCACCATAACCACGTTGAGTTGTTGTACCCTTGGCCTGTCGCCGTCGCTCATCTCGACGCTTCTTTGCCTCAGCAGCAAATGCAGCATCTCGCCTAGCTCCGGCTTCCTTGTGGCGGTCGCAGTAACGCTCACCTCGCAGCACAGGACTGTGACAGCCTGGATAAGCGCAGATTGTGAATAACGGCATAACGACCCCCCATAAAATTTATTCATCGATCAATGGCCACAGGAAAATCAATGCCAGAAGCAAATACCCAAAATCCATCCGTTCCACCTGAAAATGATTGGTCTAAGGAAATTGAAATTGCCGAGGACATCCGTAAGCGGGCTCTCGATCAGTACAAGATCACCTCAATAGACCGCCTGAACATTCAACAGAGTGTCATCAGGAATTATTTGTGGCTTGCCATTACCGTTCTGGCAGCTGAATTTGCCTTTTTCTGGCGAGTGTTCGAACGATCTCAAAGCATTTCCGATCTATGCCCAATCGTCATCCTCGGACTTTCCGTTTGCTCCGCAATGGTCGCCCTTGTTATTGGAATCAGAGCAATGACCGGAACGACCTTCAATGATCCCGATGACAACTATGTTGAGATGTTCTCGTACCTTACGAGTCAGGGCTACGACCAGGGCAACCATTACGCCCTTCTCGAGGAGGAAATAAAACGCATCAAGGCCGCGACGGAAGAAGCGCTCGATCAAGTGCACATCCGAGGATTATCCATGCGAAGGATGAACGTTTTGCTTGTATTCTCCACGTGTAGCGGAGCCTTCTCCGCTTTTCTCTACTTCTTACCAACCCTTTTCTGAAGGAGGAAATTTGTCCAATCAAAAGAAGACACCGCCGCAGCCGAAGTCGCCCCCGCCAAGCCCGTCTAGCCAACGAGGACGCTCGACTACGGTCGGTTTGGGAAGATTCATGGATGGCGTGACTCTCAAGCGCCGTCCCAAATAACACGAAGCCCCGCTACTGGCGGGGCTTTTATTTCTTCCGGGCACGACAAGGGAGCCGTAAGGCTCCCAAACACATGCAACTGATCACACAGGCTTCAAGTTTTCCTGCTCATCGTACCACATATAGACTCATGCAGTAGTTAATTTTTTACTAGCGTGCTGATTGATAAGGTTGAAGATCATGTAACGTGCAAGTCTGAGCAATTCTTCATACTCCCGCTCCCTAATCTTCATGCACTTACAAAACCGCCAAACACTTAGTCGAGGATACGCATAATGCGCTGCTAACGCCCATTTAGCGATCTTGTACCGCTGTGGAGACTGAGGGAGCATCCTCCAAGCACGTTGCACTAGCAGAGCATCTTGAAGGTCGATTCTTCTCTCATTTGATTCGGACAACTTGATCTCTCCAGACAAAAGCATCATGCGATAGATCCAATTGGTTCCACTATGCGAACTATCAGCCGCCCACCGCCCCCAGTTCCTGAGACGATCATCGAGAGTTTCCTCATCACTTCTTGACAACACTGTTCTTCTCCTTCAGCCCGTGCGAATAGCCTTGAACAAATTTGCGCCAGAGCGCAGGCAGGCGCTTATAGCTAGGTTGGTATTGGGAGAGTGTTTCTCCACGCATAGCCGCGCTCCTACCCTCGTTGTATGCGTCTTTATCTCTGTCGAGTACCTTCATCGTTTTGCCCCAAAAAGCGGTTTCACAATTTCCTCTTTGACGAACTACCAAACCTTCGCCAGACAAAAGCCGTTGAAGGCAGTACACGCTGCCAAGATCAGAATCGCAGCCCACTGAGAAACATCGATAAAGCTCATTTCTTCTCCTTGTTTGGTCCCCCGTGAGATGATTGCGGTGTGTTCCCCAACACGACCAACAACCAAATCACGGAGGATTTTTTATGTCCGTAGCCGACGATCTGATCTTTGCCATCGAAAACAGACGTGTTGTCACATTCACCTACGACGGGCATCACCGTGTCGTAGAACCTTTCCTGCTTGGGGTGACGACTGCAGGCAAGCCCGCACTACGCGGCTTCCAAACAGCAGGTACAAGCAAAAGCGGCAAAGTGCCCGACTGGCACTTGTTTTCGCTGTTGAAGATAGCCGCCATAGAGGTGACGCCAACCTGTTTCGAAGGCGTAAGGCCGTTTTACAACCCAGCTGACAAAGCCATGTTGCGAATCGACGCTCATGTTTAGCCTGCGCTCCGCAGTCGCACGGGCCGGCGGGAATTGCCGGCTCGTTGTGCACTGCGCAGTCAGAATCGTGTTGAATTGCCTTCATCGCGCCTCCTCCACCGGCCGAATGTGCGCCGCATCCATCATCGCCAGCGCCTCCTGTCCACCCGGCAATGTCGCCGATTCCACGATCCCGACCAAGATTCGGTCGACAGCCTCTCGCAATCCGTGAGTCAGGTGCGCGGTCTCACCGATGTCCGGGAGCTTTCCGTCTGCAGCTCGAACAGTGATTTGCTCAAGGTCTGCCAAAATTCGCTTAGCGTCCTCGATAGCCTGAAAGGCCTGTTCGGTTTTTTGATTTCTGTTTCTTACAAAGGTTGCGTATGTCATTGCTCGATTTTCCCTTCGCCAAAAAATTTGACATCAGTTGTCCACACTGCGGTGCTCCAAATTCGTTATCCGCTCTTCCTGTCGTTGAATCTCTAACTCCCAGTTCTGCCGCGTTCGTTGATAAGTACCCTTTCCAGGGGGCCCAACTTGGGAAAACAACAACCAATCAGGCTTTTAGTTTTTTTAGTTCTTGCGAGTACTACGTTGCGGTATGTCGTGGGTGCAAAAGAATTGCTCTGTTTGAGAAAGACAAACTTGTTTTCCCTACAGGAAGCGGAATCCCCGCTGCCGAGTGCATGCCTCAAGAGGCCAAAGAGGTCTTCGAAGAGGCGCAAAGCATCATCAATCTGTCCCCGCGAGCAGCGTGCGCAATGCTGAGAATCTGTGTTGAACGCATGGTCAATGCATCTGGCGCAAAAGGCGGTAATCTCGACGAAAAAATCAATTCTCTTGGCCTTCCGGTGACAATGAGTAAGCTTGCCCACGTCTGTCGACTCGTCGGTAATGATGCGGTTCACAACTCCGTCATTGACTTTTCCGTAGGCAGCGATGAAGCTCTGGCCGTGTCTGGTGCACTGTCTAGATTCGCAAACCGCCTTGCTGAAGAGCTTTTCGGTATGGCCGCAGAGGCCGATGAGTGGACCGCCAAGATCGAAGCAACAAGGCCTAAGAAGAAGTAACCCCATCTCGCCTCCTACGCCGGCCGAATGTGCGCGGGCATCAGCTCGCCGCGAAGAAGTTTGAGCGCCGTATCGATGTGCATCATTCCGCGCTCGACGTAATCCGGACCTTCTTGTTGCTCGGCAGGCTTGGCGAGATTCACAACGAAACGGAGAAACGCCATGTTGACGCGGTAGTAGTAAGCCGCAGGGACTTCCTTTTCGATGCACTGCTGTCCGAACATCCAGACTTGTCGGGATTGGATTCTGAGCGTTTCGTAGTCCATGCCGCAGGCAAGACCGGCCTTTTGAACCTGGCTCATTTGGTACGCGCACTCATCAAAATTCCGATGTCTGATTTCGTTGAGCTTGAAAAGCTCGTTGTTCATTTTTACGAACTCGATCCGATTGATGATGCTTGACAGTCGCGGCCACGTATTGGCGTCATTGGCGCAGGAGTGGTACTCGCACAAACCATCGCCCGTGTCGGGGTTGGTAATGAGCACTGCGTGGTACTTGCAGCCGGCGGCAAAGCATCGCTGGCGAACGTATCGGCCCTGCGGCTGCACAGACTGTTCGTGCTCTTTGTCGGTGAACTTATCGCTTGCGGCCATTTTCGTAATTTCCCTCGTAAATCTTCAGGAAGTTGGTGGAGTTGTGAATCCAATCGAAAGTAGCTTTGAAGTCGGTAGCGCGACCCATGAGGAAATTGCTTCGTCCGATCTTGTCGTAGAAGGCGGCAAAGCCTTCAAGCACTTCCTTGGGGTCTGAGCTTTCCACGATGCGGGATATATCGGCCCACCGTTGTCTGAGGTTTCCCTGTCGCTGCTTGTTGAGCTGCCTGCACATGCCCAGCTGCGAACCAAGCTTGGCGTTGTACGTGTCAACGATCTTTTGCATGGGAATTCCAGGTGCGCGTTTGGGAGCGTCTGATTCGCCGTCAAGCGTCAGCGCAGGCGAATCGGACGAGAATCTTTCGTCAGAAAGATTCTTATTAATATCCTGTTCCTGCTCCTGTTCCTGGATTCGGGATGGTTGCGGATTGCCATTGCGAATGGCATCCTGAATGGCATCCATAATGTCTTTTGGAATACCTTCTCTCGAGCCCTCAGGAAGCCTGTCAATCAAGTGTTTCAAGCGAATTAATGCTTGATCTCTGAGATCACATTCAGGAACCAAATCCAACAATCCAGCCCACGATTTAGCTCCATTCACTCCATTGGGTGGGTTGTACTTCAGGAAGTTCGGAAGGAACATCAGACCAGCCCTTTCGTCAACCATTAGCATTCCCTTTTGGCATAGCGTCTGAATGGCATTCGACATGGCATCCGATTGCCATCCAAGATCGAACGCCAATGACACTGACCTTGATCGGATGAAGCCAAGTTGGTTGGTATCCGGATGAGTCAGCAAAAGCAAAAAGGCCAGCTTGGCATTGTCGTCAAGCTCTCTGAATTTGCGATCGTTCCAGATGCGAACGTCTATTTTTCTGTACCGTGCCATAACGAGCCTCGCGATCAGCACAGACCTTCGAAGAGTTTCCAGTCAATGTCGGGGCGCAACTCCCAGCGCGTAATCCGACCGTTAGTAACGGTCTCGATCTTTGCTGCCAAGGCAACACCTGGATGCCTTTCCTTGCTCGAAATCAGATTCGTCAGGTATGTGCGCTTGATGCCGCACCGAGTGGCAATGGCTCGCCGTTCAGCAGGTTTGAGCGATTTGAAAAAAGCCGTAGCGTGTTCATTCATGGATGTCAACACCTTGTAAGTGTTCGAAAATCACACTGCATGATACACTAATTTGGTGTTATGACGCAACCCCAAACAACACTTCAAAGGTGATTATTTTGGTTAACATGCTGTATATCTTGGGAGAAAACCATGATCGATTTACCTGCAACACGCAGAGAAAACCTTCAGAAGATTCGGGATAAGCGCTTCACGTCTAACGCTGAACTCGCTCGCGCCATTGAGCGAGCATCTTCACAGGTCAATGACATGCTTACGGGCACCAAATCCTTCGGTCCAAAAGTTGCCCGTGCAATTGAAGAAAAGCTGAAATTGCCTCGCGGCTATCTGGACGAGCCACACGAGATCGAACAGGTACCGACGCGCTTCGGCAAGAAAATACCCATTCTCTCTTTCGTCCAGGCAGGCAACTGGACCAACACAGGGGATGACTCTTTTGATGAGTGGATTGATGTTCCTGAAGATATGCCTGGCGGGTCTTACGGCCTAAAAATCCGAGACAAATCTATGGAGCCCGCCTTTTACCAGGGTGAAATTGTCATCGTCGATCCGACGTTGTCCGCAAACCCCGGTGACTATGTCGTTGCCAGAGTGGCCAACTCTCCTGACAACGAGGCAACCATCAAGCAATACGCTGTTACCGGCATTGACCGCAACGGCGTGGAAACGTTCGAGCTGCGCCCGCTAAATCCGCTATTCCCAACACTGTCTTCCAAGGAGTTTGAAATTGACCTTCTTGGTGTTGTCGTTGAGAAGCGGATCAAGATGAGATAGGAAGCGCAACTAACATAGTTGCATTTGGCGGGAAAAGTACCCATAATGACGAAACACGACAAACGTCTACTTCGGTTTCTATCAATGCCGCGAGACTTCACTTGGGAAGAGCTTGTTGCGTTGATGTCTCATTTCGGCTTTGTGTATTCGTGCCCTAACGGAGGCTCCCACGGAGAGTTCTACAACAGCGTATTGGACCGAACAATATCCCCTGCCACCAGGCCACACGGTGGAAGCAACTCAATTCCCAAATATCAGATGAAACAATACAAAGCTGCGTTGATTGACTGTGGATGCATTCCGCCAGAGGAGGATCTATGAATAAATCCTTCATGCTTGACGAGTATCTTGGATATGTCGGATCTATAGAACATTCCGACGAAGATAACGTTTTTTTCGGGAAGATTTTGTTTATCCCTGATCTTGTTCTTTATGAGTCAAATACTCTGGAAGGACTGGAGCCCGCCTTCCACGACGCCGTAGATGGTTATCTTGCCAACTGCAAAGCAACCAATCGAAAACCACATACTACCTGCAAAGGTTCATTCAATATCCGGATTCCTCAACAGCTCCACGTTGACCTTGTCCGCTACGGAATTGAACACGATTGTTCCTTAAATAAGACCGTTACAACTGCGATAGAAAACTTTCTGCTGGAACAAAAACGACCTAAGAGAATCACGTTTTCCAGCGTTAGTTTGAAATCAAACCTTGGAAATTTAATTCCTGCAGAGATCAGACGGATGTACGCTCTTTTACCTTGAGAAACAATTATGTGCCTGCCAGAATTCAAAATTGTTAACGAAGCCCCAATGATGACAGACACCATTGAGGCAAAGGTCTTTCCCAGTTTTTATCAGGTGGACAATAGTCGAGTTGGGAAGAGTATTCCAATCCTGGATGTCTCATCACAACTCGGAAGCGATCCAAAGATCATACTGCTACGTGCCGTCATGACGGTAACTGGTAAAACCGATAATAATGCGGAAGATTTTTTTACCATCAAGTACGGGGTTCGCTTCGGCATAAGTACAGAACCAGCACTAACCGTCGAACAGATTGGTGATGAGAAATTTCTATTATTCATTAGGAATCGTGTGTATCAACGCCTTGCCGATCGTGTGAATCATATTGGTCTAGACCTCGGCCTCGTACTAAATCTCCCGCTCTTTGCCATGAAGAAAGGAAAGTTGATCAGTTAGCACCACGAGAAAGTTTCCTCCGAGCCGCCCTATGGGGCGGTTTTTTTGCGCCCAAATTTTGACTTAAGTCAAACAACAACCATTTTCCCCACCTTGTTGGTGTTCTCTTGGTGTTGCTTTTTGGTGTTATTTGTGGTGAAATTTACAACACTAAACAACACCATTTCCTTTCGAAGAAAACACCATGACCACCACAAACCTCACAGACCGGCAAACGCTTCGCCGCTACCTCAAGCTGTCGATCAACGACAGAGTGAAAAGCCTGCAATTCCCAAGCAACGAGCTTCGGACCTATGCAAATGACGGATGGTTCTTTGAGACAAACGGAGCCCCGACCAAGGCGAGAGTGGAAATAGTCGAGTCAGCGCTGAATCGTTTCATCGAAGAGGCAAACGCATTTATCGAGGAAATCGAACAACTCCGCTCTATGACGGGTGACGACCCTGTTTATGTCAAGCTCCCCCGCCTGGCACAGGAGTTGGCTAAGCCTTCAGATCAGGAGCTTGAGCAGGTTGCCCGTCAAGCGATTCGGGCTGAACAGATTTATCAGAAGGTGGCAGCTGAGCTGAAAGCAGCTCAATCAACGTCTGAAGCATTTTGTTCTGATTCTTCAGTTCTTCAGCGATAGCGCCAAGTTTTCCAACAACAGCAGATTCATAAGCATTCATAAGAGTTTCCTCCGTGAGGTGGTTAGAGAAAGTCGGTTTTTTCGAACTTGTTTCCGACGCTCTAATCATCCCACGGAGGCCAGGACAAAGGAATAAGCAAATGCTCACGCCCACCATCGACACATTCGGCCTCGCACAGTCCGCCAGGGACATGAGATCTGCTGCTGAGATCCAGGCCAAGTTCCGCAACGATGTCGACGAGCTGATCTACAAGAGCCTCGAAACTGCCAAGGGTCGCGCCCGGATCATACTCGCCGACTACTTCGCGGACTTCCTGGAAGACGCCTTCGGTGCCTACGACGACGCCGACACGTTGCGCAGCGAAGAGCGCGTTGCCTACCAGGACGCGATCACCGATGAAGAAGAGCGCGAGGCGGTCCGCCGCCACCCGTGGTGAGGAGAACAGCAATGACGACACGCTTCAAACCCATCGACGGCAAGTACGAGCGCTGCATTGAACGAAACGTCTACTGCCACTTGCGTTGCCGAAACGGCAAGACGGTTGACATCAGCGTCTCTTGCTACGACGGATTCAAAGCTTGGCTGATGGACGTTCCGTTCGAGGACTTCTGCACAGGCATCCGAAACCTAAAGGCCAACACAGAAGGTTCGATCAACACAGTCCGCAGCCAGTTCGTAGCCGAGTAGTCACTCACAGACTGGGGCCTCGTGCTCGCCTACAAAGGCGGCCAGATCGACGTTTCCGCTGGCCACTACGGCGCCTTGTCCTTGGTCGAGTACGCCGAAGAGTTCATCGCTGAAGTGAAGGAGCAGATCGATGCGCAAGCTGCTTGACTGGATGCTCGCGGCCGATGAGCACGGCGATTCGCCAATCGGACTGATCGTGGCCGTCGCCACCTTCCTGATCTGTATGTACGCAATTGCCTGTATGCCAGGCCACTAACCACCAGAAGGCACGCCCTTCTGTCTGCCGCTCCGATCGAGTTCTCTCCTGCTCGATACAAAGACCCCGGGGCGGCAGACAAAAGGACGCAACTCAATAAAAGAGACGACTAGGGGTGTGAGTCCCCGGACGCTTTGAAGCTCTTTGGCAAGAGTGGAGCCGAGCGCGGCACGGGTCCGTAGTCAACCGAGACACCGTTAGCGGGGGTGAAGCCGCCCCATAAAAAAGGCCAATTTCAGCCTTCAAAGACGTGACATTTCGTCACGGCTAGAGGGCTGACGTGGGCCCTTTTCTTCAACTAGTAGAATGCGCACGTGATACAACATGATGCGTCCTGATACGTCATGATGCAACTTGAGACAATATAATGAAACTGACAGATCAACAGATTAGAGCGCTGGTCAAACGCTTCGCTGACATCTACGAAAAGATCGGCGTCGCTGGACTGGCGGTTGGCGTGTTTCAAGGAGTGCCTGATGGCCAATTTATTGGTCTAGCCTGCTTGGCAGTGTCAATCGGGTTAACTTACATTTTGGAGTACACAGAATGAGCACTTGGACACTTTTCGGAACCATCTGCGCCGTTGGTGCTGTGGTTGCTTTCGCTCTCGCATTGAAGCTCCTTAAACACAAACACTAAGAATTCACAAGGCCCGCCTAGTGCGGGCTTTTTCGTACACACACCAAGCCTCGCACCCGCGGGGCTTTTTCTTTTTCCGGAGCCGTCTCATGAAAGAGGCTTACTTCGACCCGGCACTGCAGAAACACCTTGAGCGCAGGGCGCTGATTCACAAATGGCAGCACCGCCGGAATCTCATCAAAAAGTACCGAATTCTCATCGCCAGCAGCGCAGCTTCCGTCTCGATGGTCGCTGCGCTTTTCTTTTGGAAGATTTATCCGCTCATCCAGGAGCATCTATGACAGAAGCAAAGGTTTACACCGCAATCTCTGAGCTCACAGACGAGCTCAGACAACACGGCATCGAAAAGGCCAAAAAGTCGCAGGGCGGACAGTTCAACTACGCCTACCGAGGCATCGAGGACGTGTACGCAGCGCTCGCTCCTCTGCTGCCGAAGCATCACATCGTTATCGCCCCGGTGCGAATCGAGAAGGAGCCGGACAGCACAGCCGGCAAGATGAGGCTCGTGCGTATCAAGGTGTCGTACCAGATCACCAGCACGGAAGACGGCAGCCACTTCTGCGTCGAGTCTCTCGGCGAAGGAGCAGACACCGGCGACAAGGCCGCAGGAAAAGCAATGAGCTACGCTTACAAAAGCCTCATGTTTCAGCTCTTCTGCATTCCCGTCGCAGGAATTCCTGACAGCGACAAACAGCAGTCGCCGGCGCCGGAAGAAGCGCGCCCGTTCATTGACAACGATCTCGTTGACCGGAACCGCATGGCCGCCAATACCGGCAAGGAGACATGGGTCGAGTTCTGGAAGAGTTGTTCAAAGGATGAGCGCGAAGCCCTGCGCACATCCGGCGAAGTCGATCTTGCCAAGAAGATCATCGAAGCCATGCAGGGAGGTTTGCCATGAGTAGCCCGCTTCAGCAGACAGCACAATGGTTCGCAGACCGCTGCGGTTGCTTGACGGCTTCACGCGCTGCTGCCGTGCTTCAGCGCAGAAAGGACGGTAAGCCAACTGCTGCCTACGAGGCTCTGATTGACACACTCATCTGCGAGCGTGTCACAAACCAGCCGGAAGGCATCGGCAATCCGCCGTCGATTCAGTGGGGCAAAGACCATGAAGACGAAGCTCGCGATGCCTACGAAGATGCTACCGGCGAACTCGTTGACCTCGTGGGATTTATCCCACACCCAACGATTGAGTTCTTCGGAGCGTCCCCCGACGGCCTTGTGGGAGAAGACGGACTACTCGAAATCAAGTGCCCGTACAGCTCAAATGTTCACCTGCAGCGCGTGGTCGCGGGAATTGTGCCTGAAGAGTACAAACCGCAGATGCTCGTGCAACTGCTCTGTACCGGTCGCAAATGGGTTGACTTCGTGAGCTACGACCCGCGCCTTTCCGGAGCATGGTCGCCAGCCAAGCTTTTCATCGCGCGGTATGAGCCAACGCAAGACGAACTTAATACCGCTCTGGAGCAATGTGAGACGTTCCTAGCCGAAGTCAAAACGCGTTTCGACGCACTTGCGAGAGCTGTTATCAAGGAAAAAGCTCCACAACCAAATCTTGCCAGGACACGTCCGGGTGCACCCAACGAGGCTTGGGTCAAAGCTTACGCACAATGAACCAACTAAGGAGCGGCCGCAGAAATGCGGCCTTTTTGTGTATTTTTCAATCAAATTTTTTGAGCGGCTTTTTAGAGTTGCTTAGATAGATCTGTCCGTTATCTTCAAAAACGTCACCCAGAAAAATTCTCAAAATCACTTCCATTCGTCGGACTTCAGTTGTCAAAACAATTTTCCCATCCTTGAAATCTGTCAGGTTTAACTTTTCGTTGTACTTTCGGAATCGATCAAGTCTCCCCTCGATCTTTTCTCCCTGCTCGACTAATAACCAAACCAGTCGTGCAACTTTCACAGAGTCAAGATCTTTCATTTTGGCCGCACTGTCAGACTCGAAACAAGCATTTGAGAAGAACTTCTCAATCATTGCCGAATCTGCCCCTGGAACGTAGTCATCTGCAAAGCCAGGCAAGGCCGATCGTATACTCTGAACACTCTTGAAACACAACTTTTTATTTCTAACATCATAAAAACCAGTCAATGATGAACCAATGGTAAATGCAGATTCCTCTATATATCGAATTGAATCTTTTCCACCAAACCCGAGCCATCGATCACTTTTAGCAAGATATGCATTACTGAATTTTTGGATAAGGACAAGGTCAGGATATTCTGGCACCGAAAACAGCAAGGCTCTACATAGACTTAAATCATCTACCCGCTTTAGAACATCACTCTGATCTCCGCTTAAAATTTTCCCAAAATTTTTAAGAGTTTTATCAGAATCTTTATAATCTAGAATTGAAAAACATTCGTCGGACTCTACTCTGTATCGCCCATCAAACTCAATCTGGCTAAGCCTCTCAAAGTCTTCATACTGTTTTTCTACTATTTTATTTAATGTTTTGCTAACGCTCTCCATGCACTGTACTCTGCGGACATCTGAGAACAAGCCATCTGATGCGAACGACGCTCCTACAATCAAAACAGAATTTTTCATTATTTCAATCCATATAAACAGCTTTCAGAAATTGTTGATGCCTCGCGTAACTTCAAAGGTCTGAGCCTAGGATCTCGAATCAAAACAGTCACAGTGATTCCGTCAGGTAAGGTAGCCTCAAAGAAACGCATCCCACAAATTCTGAGTAACGGAGAAAAGGCTATCGTCATTGATGCCCAAGAAAGAATTAGTAGTAACACAGCTCCCAAAAGCCATCCCATAGGTTCTTGGTGCTCCCCTTGATCAATGAACAAGGGAAGGACATAAGGCAAATAGGCTAGTAAACTGTCCGTTCCTAGTTCTTTAATTGAGTTAATTTTTATCGGATGCCTATCGAGGCCTTTGGCAACATACTCAAGATAACTCAGAATTATTTTACCGAGAATAAAGTTCAAGGCACAAGCACAAAACACGAAAAACAGGCGTGGAGGAAAATGCTCTTCAATAAGATTTGCACCACATTCAGGGAGACTATCCAACAACCAGTCCGCATACAAATAGCTAAACGTGATGCTTAACGGGAAAACCGTAGCCAATGAAATCAGCGCTCGGTAAAAGTTGTTCATAAGATACCCCGTTATTTTGATTCCTAGCAATGACAGCTTCGTTGACAATTTTATTGTTTTGACACAGAATTGCGATGTCACGCGAGTAAAAAGCGTGATCGGGCGTGGAAACCCGGATGTACTCCCAAGGCGCGCATAAACCGCCTTACGTTCATTCGTCTGAGTGGATTTTTTGTGCGCACGCATCACCTTTATGGGTGAGGCCTGCGGGCAGCTTCGTGCTGGCCGCGTCCTTGGGAGCGGTTTTCCACCCCGCAGTGCCTCGCTCACCACCGTGGAAAGTGGCGCGGGGCTCCTTCAAATTTCCCAAGGAGCCAGCCATGCAAGCTGTCAATCCATCCGCTTCGGCGAAAAATCCTACATTCGACCTGTCCTATCTCGTTCAGGGTCTCAAGAACAAAACCATCAGCGACGAATACGCCAAGGAACTTTCTCTTGGTCTTTGCGCTTCTGCCAAACACATCCTTCTTTTAGCCATCGACAAGGCCGACAACAAGTTTGGCCTGTGTTCGCAGGCTGACATCCAGGGTGCACTCATTGCGTCTGCTGCCCTTCTTGAACTCGCTGAACTTGCTGTCGACGAAGTGGAGAATTGCCATGAATGAAATCATCAAACTGACCGCCCAGACAATTGGAGGAGAACCTCAACAAACCGTCAACGCTCGCGAGTTGCACGAAGCACTGATGATTAAATCAAACTTCCGAGACTGGATAAAAAATCGCATCTCAGACTTCGGGTTTCTTGAAAATCAAGACTTTGCTACGGTCGCTAAAAATTTAGCGGGCGGCGGAAAGAGCAAGGAATACTTCATTTCAATCGGCATGGCTAAGGAGCTCTGCATGGTTGAACGAAATGACCTCGGTCGAAAGTGGCGACGCTATTTCATCGACTGTGAACAACAGCTTCAAACTGTCAAACAGGCCATTGCTATTCCTCAAACATTGCCTGAAGCGCTTCGGCTGGCGGCAGACCTGGCAGAGAAGAACCAACAGCTCCTTGAGCAGGCCAAGATCGACACGCCCAAGGCCGAATGGTGCGACCGTATAACCGCGGCAAACGAGCACATGACGATCACTCAGGCCGCCAAGACGCTCAACTATCCGCCGCGCAAGTTCAAAGACTACCTGCGTCAGATCGGATTCATCTATGCGAACTCCGACACCCCGATGCAGGAACACATCAAAGCCGGCCGAGCCGTTTTGCGCTACGCGCACTACACAACGTCAGACGGCAATCCGGTCGAAAAGCCCTACACGCACATCACAAGCAAGGGGCTCAAATGGCTCTACGAAAGGATGGTCAGAGACGGGCTGATCGAACAGCAGCAAGACCTATTTGACAAGACCGCATAACCCAACAAAGCCGCCTCCAGGCGGCTTTTTCATGCCATGAGTAAACCAAAGAAAAAGCGCACCAAGAAGTACCAGCCCGGTAGACCGAAGATTCCCACGTGGGCTTACGACAGCTGGGGACAACTCACCGAAAAGGACTTCAAGATTTTCGAGGACGCCGTCAAGATCGATCTCGGTCTGATACGTATGGGGACGCAAGAGCAATGCCGGTACGGCGATCTGCTCTACGCCATGCGGCAGCTCTTCGCTTTTGCAGAGCGCTTCTCGCAGGATGCCGAGTATCAGCTGCTTGCCACTATGGGCACCGCAGCAATCCACGGCATGAAGAACCTTGCGGACGAGGCCAAAGAAGGAAAGCCTCGGCGCCCGGCTGTCGAGGCCGCCATGCTCAAGCCGCTCGAGCACGCCATTTCGACGTATTTCAAGATGATGCGCGAGCTCTACCGAAGCGAGCATGAGGCCGCCAGGCGCGAGGCCGACAACCTCAATTTGACGAATGCGCTCCAGGAAGTGGCCCACGGTGGCGTCGCTGTTGTCGCTCCTGATGAAACCGACGAAGAGGTAAGCCGCTGCGGAGTTCAGGGCGTTGCCTATGTACATGGGCGTTGCGAGCCTGGCTACATGGTTCGAGAAGACGGGCAGAACTTTTGGGTGATACCGGAACGCGAAACCTTCGTCCGGATGACAGAACCGACCCTCATGTTTTTCCTCGATACGGAGCCGAGCTATGCAAACACCGTCCGAATCCAAAACCAAGATCGTGCCGCTTGACCGGCACATGAGCGTCGTCAAGATCAAACCCTTGCCAAACGGTCGCATCCGGATCAGCTACCACACCGCCGGCACAAGCGTGTGTCTCTCAGATCTGACTGATCAGGAAGCACTCGCGCTGCAAGCAGCTATCAATGACGCGCTAATCGAATTAGACAATGAGGCTTACGATGACAACGTCCGCAGATAAAAAGACTTTTTCACCAGAAGAACAATTCCTTCGCGCCTGGGATGTGGCGAAGTTACTTGGGATTTCGATTCCAACCGTATGGAGATGGGCAAGGGAAGGCAAGCTTCCCAAGCCCATGAAAATCTCTCAGCGCATCACTGTTTGGAAGAAAACGGAAATCATCCCTTGCGTCGAAGCTTTGCAGGCTGGTTGAGCTTCGAGCAGCAAAACTCCCCCCAAGCATCCATGATCCGCCGCCGCTCTTCCACCATGGCGGCGCGATCATAGGCTCCACCATAGCCGTCATCGAGCTTGTGCGCCAGGCATAGCTCAACGGCGTCTCTATCGAAGCGCTTCAAATTTGCATCCAGCTTCGTCCACGTCTTAAACGTCGCGCGCGATGTACCGTGGACTGTGATGCGAATGTCTTTCCCCAATGTTTCAGTCTGAGCCTTGTCGATCCACAACGGCAAGCCTTGTCTCTTGGCCTGTTTGTTCATATCGCCAACAATTTGACCTAACCCGGTATCTGACATCACCTTATGCTGGTAAGGGGATGGGAAGACCAGATCGGTGTTGGCCATTCTCGGCAGTGACTTGAGCAACCGAATTGCTGCCGTGCTCAGCAAAACGACAAAAATCCCTCGACCTTTAACCTTCATGGCCGATTCCGGGCAAGTCCACGTGCCGGCCTCCAGATCAATGTCAGACCATCTGGCAGTGCGCACCGCCTTTGAACGCGAAGCAGTCAAAATCGCGAAGGCAAAAGCCTTACTGGCGATCGTGCCCCAGTTCATCAATTCGCAAAAGAACTCCGGCATCTCCTCCGGATCCAGTGCACCCATATTTCGAGGCTGCTTGACATGGGGCGATAGGTTCTCGAGCAAAACTCCCAAGACACCTCGCTTATCGGCAGGATTTTCACCCTCCAACATTCCCATTGCCTGCGCCCATCGAAACACTCCGTTGATGATGGTGAGGCACTTGTTCTTGGCCTCCGTCGTAGTTGTCCAAATGGGTTTCAGGCACCGAAAGACATCCTGTGCCCTAATTGCATCAACCGGCATCTTCCCGAGTACCGGATTGATGTTCCGCGACAGATATGCTTCAACGACAGACACTCCTCGCACATTCTTATCGTAGTAGCCGGTTTTGACTCTGGCATCCAGCCATTGCTTTGCGACAGCCTCGAAAGTGCCTGCTTTGACCTGTGGAGACACTAAAACAGCGAGTTTGCGCTTCTCTCGTTGCTCCCGACGTTTTTGCGCGATGTCATGACCGTCTCGCACGTCGGCAGCATACTTTGCTGCTTTCTCACGAGCTTGAGCCAGCGTAATTGAAGAAGTCGTCCCCAATGATATGAAAGATCTTTTTCCTGTCAGAGGCGAGACGTACCGAAAGACGAAGTACTTGCCTTCGCCTTTAACCATCAGGTAAAGACCATTAACGCCACCTAAACAGGTCAGGCCTTGCTTAGTAATGGCTGCCACCTGTTTTACGGTCAGAGGTTTGACTTGTTTCATTCAAAGAATTTCAATGGTATAACCGACCGAAAAGTTATACCATACGGAATCGCTCTTTGCTAACTTGTCGTGATACGTTGTGATACTAAAAAAGCCCCGACTTGCGGGGCTTTTATTCAACATCTGATCCGTTTTGATCCGTTGTGATTCTCTCAAATGGTGCGGATGGTCGGACTCGAACCGACACGCCTTGCGGCGTCAGAACCTAAATCTGGTGCGTCTACCAATTTCGCCACATCCGCGCAGATCGGAGCGCGCATTGTACCTGAAAGCAGTTCACTTGCGCGCTCAATTATCAGATCAGATTATTTGCTGCTTTCCTTATCCTGGCAGCAGCACTGGCCTTCGCCGTGGTGATGATGACCTTCACCGCCACAGCAGCATTCGCCTTCACCGTGGTGATGATGACCTTCACCACCGCAGCAGCATTCGCCTTCACCGTGGTGATGGTGGCCCTCGCCGCCACAGCAGCATTCACCCTCATCGTGGTGATGATGTCCGCCACATCCGCAACCGCATTCACCTTCATCGTGATGATGGTGACCGCCACATCCGCAACCGCATTCACCTTCGTCATGATGGTGGTGATGGCCGCCGCAGCCACAGCCGCAACCGCCGTGGCGAGGACGAGGCAACGGAACGGGAGTGAACGGTTCTTGAGCAGCCGTCACTGTCAAACCCACGCTTTCGAGCATGGCCTTGTACTGTTCAATGCCGGCCACTGCAAAGCCGTCTTCGGTCTGTGCAACACGCACACCGCGAGCCGTCAGGGCATAGACGGCTTCCTGCATCAGGTCGAGGTCGCCCGTGACCTTGAAGATCGTTTCCACCGGAGCTTCGATCTTGTAGAAGCCACCGTTTTCGTCAACGAGAACGTCACCAACCTCCAAAGGACGAACTTCGCCCAAAGCATTTTCGATCGTCTGATCACCGACAACGAAAGTTTCGGGCAGCTTGATACGTTCGAGGAACGCCAGAGCAATCGGCTTGGCACGGTCAAGAATCGGCTTGGCGGGTTCACTGTCGAGCGAAAGAAGTTTCGTGATGCGCATTGTTATGATTTCTCTAAAGAATGGATTTCAGGAAAAAATATCGGTACTACGCCGTCGGGCAACGCCGATCTTTTTTTGAGTGTGCAAAAGTCTAACAGAGGCTGACTGCTTTCTGGTTAATTCAAAATGACGGCCAAAGCGTCGGTTAACCGATCCACCGCCTTCACGTCAAGTCCTTCGATCGGCGTCTTGGGCGCGTTAGCTTTCGGAATAATCGCCTTTGCAAAGCCAAGTTTGGCAGCCTCCTTGAGTCGGTCCTGTCCCCGAGGTATCGGTCGTATTTCGCCGGTTAGGCCGACTTCACCAAAAATCACGGTGCCCGCCGGCAGGGGGCGATCCGACAGGGAACTTGCCACGGCCATCAGCACGGCCAGGTCACTGGCCGGTTCCGTGATCTTGACGCCGCCCACGGCGTTTACAAACACGTCCTTTTCAAAGCAGGAAATGCCGGCGTGGCGATGCAGCACCGCCAAAAGCATAGCCAGACGCTGCGCGTCCAGACCGACGCACAAACGTCTCGGTGCAGGCGAATGGGATTCGTCGGCCAGAGCCTGGATTTCCACCAGGAGAGGGCGTGAACCCTCCTGGGTCACCATGACGACGCTTCCGGCCACATCGTTGCGATGTTCCGACAGGAAAATGGCCGAAGGATTGGAAACGGCGCGCAGACCGCGGTCGGTCATCGCAAAGACACCGAGTTCGTTGACGGCACCGAAACGATTTTTGAAGGCGCGAATCAGACGGAAGTTGCTGTGGGTGTCGCCTTCAAAGTACAAAACCGTATCGACGATGTGCTCAAGCACACGGGGTCCGGCGAGAGCACCGTCCTTTGTCACATGCCCCACGAAAATGAGCGCGGCACCGGTGGTCTTGGCCAATCGAGTCAGTCGAGCCGAACATTCCCGAACCTGCGTAACGCTGCCCGGAGCCGATTCCAGATCCGAACTGTAGAGCGTTTGAATGGAATCGATGACAACAAACTGCGGTTTAGAGGCGGAAATCTCAGCCTCAATGCGCTCAAGCTCAATTTCGCTCATGAGCCTCATGCCGCTGGGGTCCAGTCCAATGCGCTGCGCACGCAAAGCAACCTGCGATGCGGATTCTTCGCCCGACACGTAAAGGGCTGTTTTGCCAAGACGCACCATGCGCGCAAGGACTTGCAGCAACAACGTGGACTTGCCGATGCCGGGGTCGCCGCCGATCAAACCCACGCCACCGGGAACCAGCCCGCCGCCGGTCACGCGATCAAACTCGCCGATACCGGTCAGAATGCGCGGGACTTCACTCGCCTGAACCTCGGCAAGATCAACCACACCTTCGCCGTCGGCCAGAGACGTCTGACGACGCGATGCGGCAAAACGGGACTGAGAAGCCGTCGGTTCACGGAACTCACGCATTGTGTTCCAGGCGCCGCAGTGCGGGCATTTACCTTGCCATTTGACAGTAGAGCCGCCGCATTCGGAACAAACGTAATGGGTTCTTGCTTTTGCCATCGAGCGAGTCGCTTAGTCGGAGATCACGGGAACGCGGCTGGCCACGGCGCAAAGCAATTCGTATCCGATCGTGCCGCAGCGGCTTGCCAAGTCGTTGACGGAAATGTGTTCCCCCCACAATTCCACACGACTGCCTACGCGGGCCTGCGGAATATCGGTGACGTCAATGGTGAGCATGTCCATCGAAACGGCACCGGCCAGGGGAGCGATCTTGCCTTCCACCCAGGTCGGAGAGCCGTCGGGCATGGAACGCGGATAACCGTCGGCGTAACCGCAGGCAACCACCGCCAGACGCGTCGGGCGCTTCGCTATCCAGCGGCTGCCGTAGCCCACGGCCTCTCCCGGCTCAATTTCACGCACGGCAATGATGTCCGCGCTCAGTGTCATCGCGGGTTTCAAGCCGAGCTGCTCGGAAGTCACGGAAACGTCGGGACTCACACCGTAGAGAACGATGCCGCCGCGCACACCAACGCCGCCCACCTGCGAGTGCAAAAGCGTCGCAGCGGAATTGGCCATGCAAGCGTCGTAGTCTGCCAAAAGCGGCTTCATGCGCTCGAGCTGCTTGGCGACCGTCACCGGCCCTTTGCCGTCGAAGCCCTGTTCGGCATTGGCAAAGTGCGTCACGATGTCAACAACCTTGACTCCTTCGATGGCGTTGATTTCTTCAATCACGGCCGCTGCCTGATCGGGCAGAAAACCCAAACGGTTCATGCCGGAATTGACCTTCAGGTGGACCTTGAGGTTGGTGTGGCTCGTTTTCTTAAGCAGTTCAATCTGCCAGCGGGAGTGCACCACGGGCTCAACGTCGAGCCGTTCAAGTTCTGCAATATCTCCTTCGTCGAAAAAACCCTCGATCATGAGGATTCGCTTTGTCCATCCCGCCGCTCGCGCTCTCTGCGCTTCCCGCACTTCAATCAGCGCCAGACCGTCGGCCTGCGCAAAGCCTCTGACGGCGTTTTCCAACCCGTGTCCGTAGGCATTGGCCTTGACGACCGCCCAAAGCGTACGTCCCTGCGCCGCCTCCCTCATGCGGGCGATGTTGTGCTGCAGTGCCTCGAGGTGAATCAGTACGGAAATTGGTCTTGGCATTTACTTCTCGATGTTTTCTCGGAGGCGTCAGAAGCCTCCCGCTTTGCTCTGTATCAGTCTTTTTTAGTTGCCGGCAACGTTGCTCGGAACTCAAAGCTGAAATCCTACTCGAACGGCACCGAATCGGAAACAGCAGAAGTGTGAATTGCCGAACTTTGCAACACTACGAGGCCTCGGGCAGACAAGTCGCGGAAGCCTTCCATTTCGGGCACTCCGATAACCAGACAGCGTCAAAAGTCACAATTTTTCTTGCTGCCGCTTTCACAGGCTCAATGCTAAACTGCGGCCACGACAATGATCCCGGATGCTCCGTCCGGATTCGTGAGATTCTGACGATATATTTTATGAAGCGCGGTTTCTACAACATTTTGGCGGCACAGTTCCTATCGAGTCTTGCAGACAACGCACTGCTGATCGCCGCCATTGCGCTTTTGGCCAGCATTCAGGCGCCAGACTGGATGACGCCTTTGCTTAAGCTTTTCTTTGTTTTAAGTTATGTGGGACTGGCCGCCTGGGTCGGCATCTTCGCCGATCTGATGCCCAAGGGCCGCGTGATGTTCATCACCAATGCGGTCAAAGTCTTTGGCTGTCTGCTCATGCTTTTCGGTTCCCACCCGCTTCTGTCCTACGCCGTCGTCGGCATCGGCGCAGCAGCATATTCTCCTGCCAAGTACGGCATTCTCACCGAACTTCTTCCACCAGAAAAACTGGTTATCGCCAATGGCTGGATCGAAGGTCTGACGGTCGTATCCATCATTCTGGGCGTTGTGTTGGGCGGCGTTTTGATCAAGCCTGAAGTGGCGGGTTATATTCTTCAAACCTTCCACCTGCCTGCAATCGGTCTGGATACCGATCCTGAAGCGGCACTCTTTATCGTCGGCATCGTCTACGCACTTGCCGCCGCCGTCAACCTGACGATTCCCGACACGGGCGTTCGCTACGCGCGCCCCAACTTCGAGCCGATCGCCTCCATCAAGAATTTCTTCCAGTCCTGCTCTTTGCTCTGGCACGACAAACTCGGGCAGATCTCACTTTCGGTCACCACGCTCTTTTGGGGCGCGGGTGCCGTGCTTCAGTTCCTAGTTCTGAAATGGGCTGAGCAGGCTCTAGGCATGCATCTTTCGGACGGCGCCATACTTCAGGCTGTGGTGTCGATCGGTATTGCTCTCGGTGCCGTAGGTGCAGCAGCCTTCATTCCGCTTAAAAAGTCGCTCGTTGTTCTTCCGATGGGCGTGGCCATGGGGCTCGTCGTGGGCGGCGCAAGCTTCTATGACCAGAGTCTCATTCCCGGCGTCGTTGAAATCTTCGGCTTTGAAATCCGCAACGCTGTGATCGGTGCCTGCGGCATCATGATCGCCGTCGGCGTTCTCGCCGGCTTCTTCGTGGTTCCGATGAACGCGCTGTTGCAGCACCGCGGTCACGTTCTGATGAGTGCCGGCCGCTCGATTGCCGTGCAGAACTTCAATGAAAACCTCTCCATCCTTGTGATGCTCGCCGTGTACTCCCTGCTGATTCACCTGGATTTCTCAGTACAGGCCGCCATGGTCATGTTCGGCGCCTTCGTAGCCTTGAGTATGTTCTGCGTCATCCTGCGTCATTGCAGCAACCAGAAAAAGGGCGACAGTCTGCATCTTATCGGCGAAGACGTTCGTCACGAACATCGCATCGACCATTCCTAAACCGCTCTCCATCGAATTCTTTCGAAACGCCCGACAGTTTCCGCTGCGGGCGTTTTTCTTTTTTCGATTCAACCCTTCGTTGACTGACGACAAACTGCTTAAGTAGCGCCCCTTGCTCTAATGCTTGCGACTCATGTGTACGACGCCTCAACTACGTTCGCGCTTGATACGCCGTGCCCATGCTTTCAGCTTGATCTAAACGATTTGGAAAGGATCGAAAAAATGAAAAAGTTGACTTCTTTGATGGTCCTCATGGGCAGCGCCTGCGTTATGAGTTCGGCCTTGGCCGCCAATCCCGCAAAAGTGATGGTGATGCTTGCGCCTGGTTTTGAGGAAGGCGAAACGGTCGAAATTCTCGACGTATTGCGCCGCGGCGGCTTCGAAGTACATTCAGTCAGCATTGCCGGTGAGCAAGTCAGCGGCGCACACAAGATCACCATCAAGGCCGACAAAGTCCTCGGCAAGGATCTGAATGCTTACCAAGGTTACGACATGATCGTTCTGCCGGGCGGATGGACGGGTGTTGACAATCTAATTGCCGATCAACGCGTACTTGAACTCGTTCGCCACTACGACAAGTCCGGCAAGTGGGTTGCCGCCATGTGTGCCGCTCCCAACGTCCTGGCCAAAGCCGGCGTCATCCAGGGCAAAACCATCACAGCCTATCCGGGCAAAAAGACCGAACCTTTTTACACGGGCGCCAATTACGTACGCGACACCGTCGTGATTGACGGCAAGATGGTCACCAGCCGCGGTCCGGGTACCGCTCTTCCGTTTGCATTCGCGCTCGTTGATGTTCTGGGCGGCGACAGTGACTTCATCAAGGGACGGTTCCTCTACAACGAAATGAAGGTCTGGCCTGACTGGCAAAAAGGCGCCTATCCTGCTGAAGCGAAAAAATAAGTTCGCTGTTTCTCCTCAACTGTCAATCTCCTTCTTTTTGAGCTGTTTGCCGTGCGTAACGTGTTGCGTAGGTAAACAGTTTTTTTTCATTCGTGCGCGCACGAAATCTGTTGTTTTTTAATGATTTTTTCGAAAAGCGCGCAGTGTCTGACTTCAAGCAAGCTACTTAAGTAACGCCTTGCGGGAAGATTCTCCTGAAACAAAAAGCAGCGCAGCTGAAAGCTGACGCAAAACCACCGGGAGATTCAAATGCATCCTTTTCTTTCCGCTCTCTGCACAAGCCTGCTGCTCGTGACAGCCGTTGCCAATGCGGCTGACAACGCGATGCTGGCAGAGCGCCACACCAAGCGAGGCGTGGCCTGCACGAGTTGCCACATCAAATCCCCCAATGACAAACCGACGATGAAACAGTGTCTGGCTTGCCACGGCGGAAGCTACGAAAACCTCGCCAAGAAAACGGACGAGAGCGACATCAATCCGCACGCCACCCACATGGGCGAACCGGAATGTTCCGAATGCCATTCCGGCCATAAGCAACCTCGCCTGGTATGCGACAACTGCCACGAATTCACCGACATCAAGGTTCCGTAATACCGATCTTTCATTTCCTCTAGGAGAACAAAAATGACATTTAACCGCAGAAGCTTCCTAAAAGCCGGCTTGGCCGCTGCTGTCACCGCTCCTGTCGCGGGCGTTCACGCCGTGGAATACAGCTCCAAGATCAAGTTCGACAAGACGGCCGACGTCGTCATTCTGGGTTACGGTGGTGCCGGTGCCTGTGCCGCCATTGAAGCGCACGATGCGGGCGCCAAGGTCTTGATCCTTGAAAAACTGCCTCAGGGAGGCGGCAACACGGCCGTGTCATCCGGCGGCTTCATGGTGCCGAAGAACGCCGATGAGGCCTATAAGTATCTGAGTGCAACGTTTGAATTCGCCGACAGCGAAAAAGACGATGAACTCGTCAAGACCTTCTGCAAAGAAATCATGGGGGTCAAGGACTTCATCATCGGTTTGAAGCCCGATACCAAGCTGATGATTTACGGTCACGCCGGCTTTAAGTCGCTGCCCGGTTCCGATACCATCGACAAGTACCGTATTCGCGGCAAGAAGCGCGGCGGCGATATGCTCTTTGATCAGTACCGCTATGCTGTTGAAGAAGTCCGCAAGATTGAAGTCATGTACGAAACGCCCGCGCTCGAAATCATCCGCCGCAACGGCGAAGTCGTTGGCGTCGTCGCTCAGAGTAATGGCAAGAGAATCAACATCCGTGCCAACCGCGCCGTGATCCTCACGACCGGCGGTTACGAATACGATAAACAAAGCCTGCGAACCTACGCGCTCGGCAAGGACATCCAGGGTCTGGGCTCGCCCGGTAACACCGGCGACGGTCTGCGCATGGCTCAAACCATGGGCGCGCGTCTCTGGCACATGACCTCCTATTCGTGCCCGGTCGGCATGAAGGTCCCCGGTCTGAAGTCCGCTGTGCAACTCAACATCCTGGCTCCTTCTCACATCTGGGTCGACCAGGACGGCAAGCGATTCGTCAATGAAAAGGGCCTCGATAACCACACCTGCCTGTACGCGGTCAACCAGATGGATCCGATCCGTCACCGTTACCCGCGCATTCCGTGCTACCTGATCATGGACGAAAAGGCCCGCAAGGCAGGCCCCATCTGCGGCGGCGCCACCTCGGGCTACGCTCTGAACCGCGAAAACTACAAGTGGTCGAAGGACAACTCCGCCGAAATCGAAAGCGGCGTGCTGATCAAGGCCGACTCGCTCAAGGAACTCGCCAAGAAGATCAACGTTCCGGGCGAAACACTCGAAGCCACTGTGGCACGTTGGAACAAGGACATCAACAACGGCAAGGACACCGAATTCGGTCGTATCCTCAAGCGCGATCCCAAGGGCAAGACCGCTTTTGCCGGTCGTGAAGCTCCCATCGTTTCCGAACCGCTCGGTGCCGGTCCCTACTACGCCGTTGCTCTTTATCCGACCATGCTCAACACACAGGGCGGCCCGAAGAAGAACGTGCGCGGGCAGGTGATGGATCCGCAGGACAAGCCTATCGCTCGTCTATACGCTGCCGGCGAACTCGGCTCAATGTGGGGCTCCATCTACCAGGGCGCCACCAACAACGCCGAATGCATCGTGTTCGGCCGCATTGCTGGCCGCGCGGCAGCCGCCGAAAAGCCTTGGGCCTAAGTTTCTCTCCTCTCCTGTAAGCCTTCGGGCGCTCTGCTTCCATGCGGGCAGAGCGCCCGATTTCTTTACCGCCGACTCCTACAAAACGCCGCGTTCCAACAGAACTGTAAGAGGAGCCAGCGAAGCGACGTTGTGCACATCGAGTTTGCGATATGCGCCGAGACGATGGACCTGAACCGTGCGTTCGCTGATGCCGAGTTTCAAGGCGATCTGACGATTGAGTTTGCCTTTGGCAACCAGCAGAATCACATCGCGTTCTCGTTCCGTGAGTTGAGCATAGCGCTGCTTCCACTGCGCTTCGTCAATCGGCATGGCTCGTCTGTCGCAGTCTTCCTGCACAACCCAAGCAACGGTTTTGAGCAGTTTTTCCGGATCCACGGGTTTCTGAAGAAAGTCGCGGGCGCCTTCCCGAACGGTGTGTACCGCCATCTCGATGTCGCCGTGCCCCGTAAGGAAAATGATTGGCAAGGGATACTCGCGGCGATTCATCTCGTCCTGCAGTTCCAATCCCGATATGCCGGGCATGCGGACATCGAGAATCAGGCATCCCGGACGTGAAGGCATGTCGCTCGTCAGAAATTCTTTTGCACCGGTATAAGAAGCAACATCCCAGCCCTGCCCGACCAAAAGCATTTCCAGAGCGGCGAGCTGATCAACTTCGTCGTCGACCAAACGAATCAGAGGTTTAACCGGCATCTGCGCCATTGTTTGTCTCCGTCAAAGGCAGTCGAATGCGTGCCACCGTACGTCCGGCTTCCCGCACAATTGAAAAATTACCCGAAGCGCGCTCAATCAGTGTTCTCACGATCAAGAGACCGAGTCCCAAACCGGATTTTTTGCCCGAACGCAACGGAACGGACGCGTTTTCCAGCGTCTTTGCGTCAGTTTGTCCATTATCCGACACGGCAATTTCGGCGGTGTACTCATGCCGTGTCAGCACAACCTGGACTATGGCCTCGTTTTGTGCCTGACAGGCCTCGGCTCCGTTTTTCATCACATTGGTCAAGCACAGCTCAAACTCCAACGGATTCCAGCAAATCGAAACGTCCTCGGGCGGGCGACGCAGCTCAAACTTCACTTTACGATACCGCATCTGCATCACCGACACGATCTTCTCAAGAGCCGAGCTGAGTTCAATCGGTTCTCTTGTTAGTTCCTCGTGCCTTGCATAGCGCCGAACCTGAGTGACGATTGAAGTAATGCGTTCGCATTGTCTGAGCACCAGTTGCACGGTTTTGTCAATAAGCGGACTGTGCTGTTCATCGTCCTGAAGATACCTATCCAAAGCATTACAGCTGTTGGAAATTGCCGACACCGGACCGTTGATCTCATGAGCAAGCAAACTCGACATCGCGCCGATGACGCTCACACGTTCAAACTGCGACAGTCGCTCTTTGGTACTCTGCACTTCCTGCATGGCGTCCTTTTCTTTTTGGATGGATTGCCGTAGCTCACGGGTGCGCACATCGACCAAGTGGCTGACTCTTCGTCCATGCCACATCATGCCGAGAACCGCCATCAAGAATATCGCGATAAAAGGCCAGTATTTCTGTAAGAAGTCGCCGACCGACTGAATTCGTAAATAGGCGTATGGACCGGCCTTGAGCGATTTGTACAATTCATCAACCTTGAGGAAATCCGAAGCCACACCCCAGGCAACGCCGTCTTTCGTAGGCGGCATCGACAGCAAGGCAACGGTAAAGTCCCGGCTGGCCTGCCAAGGCGCCATCGTCGTTGCCACAAACGTCCAATTCGGATAGAGCTCCGTTGAACGCAAGCAGGCAAATCGTCCCTCGTTGGGCTTAAGTCCTATCGGGCGGAATTGCGCCACCAAATCCGGCTCTGTTTGCTTTAATTCCTCCACTGTGCAGACACGCGCCAGGGCAACATCGGCACGACCGTCCTGAACCGCAAGCAACAGTTTTTTCATTGGCGAACCCGCCGCCACGATTTCCTTGAAAAAGCTGTCAGGATCATATCCCTGAGCGGCAACTTCTCCCAACGGAACATACACGCCGGAAAACCCGCGCTCGAAGTTAGCAGCGGCACGCCTACCTCGCATGTCCGCCACGGTTTTGATAGGAGATTCGTTGGGTACCATAAAAACGGTACCGACGGCTTCGTTGGGATCAGGAGCCAGCGGCGTCGTCATGGTCGCCAAATCCTTCAACCCTCGGCGAAAAACGCGTCGATAAAAACCGGAAGCTCCAATGAAAAATTCAAACTCGTTGTTCCGAACGCCGCGTTCAAGATCTTTGACAAGATAGTTCTGAATCCGAATGTTGTACTGCGGCAGCTTGAGCTGCAAATACTCGAACGTATCCTGAAAGCCTTTTCGTTCCGACGGCGAAAAACTGCTCTCGATATAGCCGATGCGAAGCAGCGGGCGAGCATCAGTTTTAGGTGCGATTTCAGCTGAAAACGAAGGCGCCGTAGTCGTCAACAGGCAGGATGCAAAAATCGATACCAAAATCCGCTTAAACAGCATGGCAAGAAAAGGCTGATATCCGTTGGAGACAAGCAAGAAATCGAGCAAGCGGAAAATGCCCGTATGTCAAGCTATTTTAGCGAAACCAAAGCTTCGTTTATTACTAAGTTCTCATTTTTCTTAAGTTTTATAAATGAGCTTTTATATCATTCAGTTCCAGACTCTATTCAGCGTCTTTTATCTGTTTTGCCTGTCATTTTTATGGCTTATTTGTGAATCCTTATACCAAACCAATCCAATCTTTTTACCCGACTGACTTTCTCTTTAGCTCTTGACAGCATCAACGATTGATCTGTTATGATGGCCACCGTTGACGTTGTTGTGCACGTCAAATTCGAGAGACTTTTTACCGATTGCGAGAATCCGATATGGCTACCGAGATCCTTTGTCAAGCGCAATGACTTTTTTCCAGGGTAAACGCAATGAGACCTTTCCAGAGA